>Ga0123357_10002694_pt1 | contig 20018 bp, 16 predicted proteins | sample TergutEmb28metaG_FD_89873 | JGI IMG/M metagenome (GOLD analysis project Ga0123357, IMG submission 89873) | Embiratermes neotenicus P4 segment gut microbial communities from Petit-Saut dam, French Guiana - Emb289 P4 | ecosystem: Host-associated > Arthropoda: Insects > Digestive system > Gut ...
ATTGTTTGCCGATTGCAGAATTGCTCCTATACAAAATTCCACGATAGACTTGGCAATAAGCCTTATCCAAAAATACGATTTTCAACTTTTTGACAGTCTTATTGTAGCTTTGGCTCTCGAATCTGAATGCAAAATTCTTTATACTGAAGATATGCAGCACGGTTTATTGGTCAACAAAAAACTTCAAATAATAAATCCTTTTGCAGCCACTTAGTATAACAAATGTCCATCCGATAACGAGGGGTTTAGCGTCAGGCAGGGCGTTGTCTCGTGGGACACTTCGCAGGATTTTGGGAAGTTCGCCTCCCGTCCGAGCCTTTGCGAACCCCCGCCCGCACACCAAGCACAGACACGAAATAAACAACATATAACAATGAAACAGTAAATATAAATTTCACAATATTTTGATATGACATTCCGTAGGAATGTATCGCTCGGTAGAATAGAATAACAACCTCAAAACTGCATCCCGTATAGGGATGCATCCTTAACAGGATGCAAGAGAGCAGGGGCGTCATTTTTTTCTACCGAGCGAAGCATTCCTACCGGAATGCAATTTCTAAAATTCAAATCATTAAAAATACCAGCCTCGAAGTTGCGTGTATGTTCACCTTTCATGCCCATGCCTGCGCCGGTAAGATTTGCCGAGCCGATGTAAACGGTTTCCAAATCAAAAATCATGAGTTTGAAATGTACGCGAGGACAAAGTACGCGCTCCAAGCGCTGTGCAAGCACAGGATATTTGTCGAAATCCGTGCGAAAATTTGTTCCGGGTTCTTTGGCGTGAATGAGTCGAACCTCCACGCCGCGTTTTATCAAATCCGCCAACACTTTCAGAAAAGGCTCGGAATCTTTTAGTCCGGCTTTTATGTACAAGTCTTTGATGTCGGCAGTGCCTATCCAAAGAATATGTTTCACACTACACACTTTTTCGATGACTTGAGTGTAGTGGGACATGTTGGATATGTAGGTGGCGCTCATCTATATTTTTTATCTCTTTTATCCTATTCTCTGCACATCCAAATAAGTCATCTACAATGCGCCGACTTTTTTAATATCTATTCCATAGATGCGCTTAAAAGCATCTGCGACTATCTCTTGATCTTTCTTTTTTATCGCATCTTAATATCGAATGTTCCTCTATTTAAGAAAGGGCTTTTGGCATCGATAATTAAGCCTTGTGCTGATAATTGGTTCGCTATACTCTTTATGCGTTCGGGATTATTGAACAAGTTTCCGGGAGTGACGCCAATCTGAGATATATTGATGTGGTAACAAGTACCTTTAGCAATAGAATTTCCTCCTATGGACACATTTCTATTAACTGTAAATTCAAATGAGGCCATATTTTATCTGATTCCTTTGTTAATACTTTCAATGGCTTTTTCCGGTTCTCTGATAACCCAATCCATTGTTAAAAGCGCAGCCGGATAAGTCATTTTAAATTTCTTTTTTATTTCGGACAATGTAACGCCGCTGATAGTGTAATCTGTTTCCGCATTACTGTCTTCCAACCAATTGTCGAGCCCCTGTTTTAACGATAAATCTATTTTCGTCAGTTTTTCTTCCAAAACAGGGATTTGTTTCTCGGTATAACCTCTTTCCGAGAGTGTTGTTTTAATCTGTTTCATGCTATTTTTTCATTAAATTGTTTTAATACATCTTTTGCAAAAGCAAAAGCATCCGCTTCTAACGGTTGCATTCTATAGTCTTCAAGACCATAAGTTTCAGTGTCTCTATAACCGAACTCATATTCATTTTTCCGCCAGTTTTCTACTTCGCCTTGTCGGAGATGAACCTCACGTTCCGTCAGATTATAGTCTTGATAAGCGTGTCTTCCTTCATGAATAAGCGTATCCAATACTTCCGAATGGTCTTTAAAAGAATCTGAATTGATATATTCGCTGTTGATAACCATACATTTATCTTCATCATTATAATATCCGAAATGACCTTCTCCCAGTTTCTCCGTATAAACAGGACAAGGATTCCGGTGCTCAATTTCTGCAATAGAGTGTTCCAGTTCATTAAGCGCTTCCACACGTTGGTCAAAAGACAACTCTTTCCATTCTTCATATCTTATGTCTTCTATCTCGCACATTGCATCTGAAATTTGTTCAATCTGAACTGCATCGTTCGGAGATTCCAAAAATTTACTGTCAATCTGTTCTCGAACGGGCGCTATCAATTCGGCAATATCCTTGTTGGCATCAATTGCTTTGGGAGGATAAGCGTCCGTTAATTCATCAATCCTGTCTGCCAGCGCCTCATAATTTCTCGTTGGCAATACCTCATTGAGATAGTCCAATTGATTATCCGACAGGCTATCTGTGCTTTTTAAGCCGGAAGTATCGCTAAGTTCTTCCGGCTTGTAGTCGTAATCTTCTATCATTTCACTTTATTTACTTTAATCCAGTAAGTGTCTGTTGATAAGGAATCAGAAACAATACACTGTCCGGTCATTAATTTGGGAATTATTTTTCGTTGTTCATCGCTTAATCCCATTGATTCGCCGATTGCTTTAGAATCATCTTCTGCCACCAAACGATGAGTGATTTTTAAGTTGGTGTTTTTGATTGCATCGGGAATTAACCGTGTAGGAACCTGATCAACCAAAAACATACCTTCGCCATAGGCTCTGATTTCAGAAAGCATATTCGAAAACATCATTGCCGATTTATATTGAGGCAATTCCTGATTTTCGCATTTCGCCATTACCCTGTGTGCTTCTTCTATTACGGTCAAGTGCTTACAGGAATTATCATTAAAATCAATCTGACCTAATTCTACCCTGGCAGAACGGTATTCGTACAAAAATTGCAGGATTAGAGCCATAAAAAATGATTTATCCACATCATCCCCAACGTATGAAAGATTGATAAGACAAGGCTTTTCAAACAATTCTTCCCAAGATGTAGAATGAATCGTATTGAGCATTTCGCCTTTCCAACCGCGTTTTAAGCTGTCGATGCGCGTATTTAAACAAGCTTTCATGTTTCGCTCGATACGTTCTTCGTACTGACGGTTAGAAATAACCTTATCTACAGAGACACTCATGCTGTTCAGCGTTGGAGGCATGGTTTGCTTATATACCGGTTCTTGCGTCAACCAATCCGTAGATTTGTTCTGATAAATGGTATATATCAAATCCTCCATCAAGACCGGTAAAATATCGTACATGGGGAACGCCGCTGCAAAAGTTGATTTCAGGCGGTCGATGTGACTTAACACATTCGGGTAATGTGTTTCGTTCAGCCATACGATTTCAAACGGATTTAGCTTTAATGATTTTGGGGTAAATCCTGTTTTATAGCGGGTACATCCGGGAATATAGATGTTAATCGGCGAATCCGGATGTTTTTCATTATAAGCCAATGCCCAATCTACATATTCGGTTTTTGCCGGTTCTATAACCAAAAAAGGAATCTCTCCTGCAATACTGTTTAATATCGCTTGCGCTGTATTTGTTTTTCCGCTGCCGTTGATTCCCGACAATAAGGTGTGTTTGGCTAAAGAATGGAATGGTATCTGATATTCCATTTTTGTTTCGGAACCGCCATACAATAAATTGCCGAAAGAAACTGTTTTGTCTGCGCTTATTTCAACCTGATTTAAACTAAATTCCGGCGAACTGTCTATCACACTGATACCCGGAACAGAACGCAAAGGAAAATTAATTAAATAAGAAAGTTCTTTGGTTGTAAGAACAGATTTGAGTTCTTTGTAATGGCCGCCTAAAGGATGATTAAATCGCCTGCCGTCTGCTCCGTTTATCATAATAGTAGGAGCATCAAACTGTGAAAAACAACTTTTTTTCAACGACTTATTCGTCTGTTTGGAAGTCTCTCCCATTATATTGGAAATATCATGCACTCGAATCGGCTCGAAAATAGACTCCTGCCCGCTTAGAATCGAACGCAATTGCATGGATGCCCCCTGAAGGTCTGTTTTTCTTTCAGCCATTAAATATACGCCGGCTTTCCACATGCCTATGGCTTTTCCTGTTTCAAAACGTTTCGAATGGTAGAATAAATGCTCGGAAACAGCTTCGATGTGTTTATTCACAATATTGCGGCTCAAACTTTGCGATTGTCCCGCATTAATGGATTGCGATTCGGTGCTTGTGGTTGATGTACCATAACTTTCGGATGTTGATTCTGATGTTGTTTTTTGAGGAACAAATGCATCTATTATGGTATTGAGGCCATATAAGCCAGCCACAGCCGACATTGCAGTTCCCGCAAGATTAGCAGCTCCATTTAAAACAGCGCCTGCCGCCGGAAAAACAGAAGCTGCTATCCCTAATCCTGTTACTGCCTTACCTATTCCTGAAAAATCTTTTTTGGTGGTAGAAACAGAGGTAGAAGTGCCTTTTGTGTAACTTTCGCCATAAGATTGAGACTGTGATTGCGACCATCCCTGATTTTTACCTTCGGTAACATTCATGGATTTCAGGGATTCGGCTTGTCCATTCATTTCCCTGCATTGATAAAGCATTGATTCTACGTCATTGCTTTCTATCGGGTCTGCTACAACAAGATAGGCATATCCTTTGCTTTTGTTCATTCCTGCCATTAATTTGTCGATTGTGGCAGGATAAACGGATTTGTACTGACTTTCCATCGACGGAATACCGGTTAAAGCATACATCTCTTCATAAGAATCTTCGCTTTGCATGTTTTTGATAAAGGTAGATAATCCTTCGTTGGCATCTGCGCTTGAAACGAGATTGGTTTGAAGTCCGGGCCATATACCTTTTACAAATTCATTCAGGTTTTTGATAACGCTTTTTACCTGAATGGAATTGCCAAGCGCCCGTAATCCTAAATACAAATGGTTTTCCTTTTCATTCCCGATAAGTAGAAACAACAATTGCGCTTCCTTAGGTAAAAAACAGGAATGAAGAATTTTTTGAATAGCTGTAAAACAATTTTCGGCAGAATCATCCAATGGTTTGCCTATTTGTTTGATTTCGATCCATAATGCTTCCTTGCTCAATGTATTAGGGATAGCTTCCAAATCAAAAACCGGATTCAATTCTTTGGAGGTAATTTGCTCCAGATACTTACGCTCCATGCAAAAAGAAAAAGATTGCGATAATGCAGTTGCTGCCAAAATTTTAGCAGCAGGTTCTAAAGTGTTATTTGTTTCCATAATTATTTTATTTCCCTACGAGCTTTTGTTATACAATCTTGTACATATTCAGTAAGAATTTTACGTGTTTCGTTAGTTATCTTATTTCTCATTGTGGTATCATCTACGCTATTAACAGATTCAAGTACTCGGTTGTCTATTTCATTCCATTGTTCTTCAATTTTATCTGCCATTTTAATAAGTTGTTCTTGACTTAATACTTTATTATAAGCATCCATCTTTTTTTCTTCTTCACTTTTTTCTTTTCCCAAAAAAGCTTTTCCTAAAAGAGCGCTTCCTCCCACTATCCAACCAACTGGTCCGCCAAATAAAATGGCAGCTAAAGCTCCGGCTCCGGCTCCTAAGAAAATATCGCCCCATCCTCCGCCTTTTGGCATAATGTCGTTTAATAAGGAAGAAAGTTCATTTTGGAGGTTAAAATTAACATTGAATTTTTCTAAAGAAATGTTTCCAATTTCCAAACTTATTTTTTCATTTGAATAATGGTTTACAATCTCTTGTATATCGGATTGGATGCCGGATGTATATTCTTTAAGGATAGAGTTCAAAATGTGGGGTGCATTAGAATTAGCTTGTTTTAGCGTCTTTTTAATTCCACTATCAATATTTTTTTCAAGTTGCGCCACATTATTAACTCTATTTTCTCTAAGACTTGTAACACTGTTATCGTATATAGAAGCTGAAAGATTTTCGTAGAGGCTTTGAAAGAATTCTTTCGCAAAAAAATCATAAACAGGCTGTTCTTTTAATAAATTATTGATGTCCTTCCCAAGACTTTTTTCCGCATCCACTGTTCGTATATCCGAACGAGCTACTTCTGCAACACCTCGTGAAATACTCAAAGAAGGTTCTTGGTCTCTAAAAATTTGATTTTCTTGCAGATTCCATGTTTTCATAATTAATGGTATGACGAAATCCATACGGGCAGCTCCTCCTGTTAAAAAAACTCCATAAATTGGAGCGTCTTTAATGTGTTGTTGATGAAAGTCATACATGGCGCTCTCCAAATCTTTCATATATCCTTTCTCCTCCAGTAATTGGTTTAATTCACCCTGTTCAAATTTGAACCGGCATTTTTTGTCTTCAAGTTCTTCATCGTCAATCATATCTTCAAAATTGACAGTCAACTTTACCCTTGAACCTTTCGTATTATAGACTTCTTCTTTTATTTGACGGGCTTTAAATAAAAGCGCCGGTATCAAAAACGGATATTTGTCTTCAAAATATTTAATGTCTTCATTATCTGAATTTTGCTGATAAATAAGTTTTTCAATCCGAGAAGCTCCATAATCATAGCCATAATCTGTTGGTCTTTCTGTTCCACACATATAAGTAAAATCTAATGTGCTGGAACCCAAGTCAAAAACAATAGCGCCTTTGTCAACTACCTTCGTCACTCCAGTAGCAGCATCGGTTTTAGCCCGTATAAGAGCTGCACGAGATTCAGTGGTTACTCCTCCAACAGGAATTCCTGCCTTTTCCGCCATTTCTTGATACAATTCTTTTTTTCTTTGATCCCATCCGGAAGGAGTTGCAATATATACCAGATGATTACCTTCTGATAATATAGCCGAAAGTTTTTTCTTAATGCGTAAATATACTTCCCGCATAAAATAAATCATCAATTGTTCATCCTCGCCATCAATGGAAACCGGAGCTTTTTTAAAGCATACATGAACTTTTGCCTGCTTCAGTCGTTCCGGAAGAAATGCTTCACTTCCAATGGCCACATCTCCGTTTGCTAAAATACAAATAGCGGAAGGAATCGCTTTTTTATTGTTTTCGAGTTCTATATCTACAGGTTTTGCCAGTTCTTTCAAAGGAGTACCCCATTCTACCGGACAACAAGCAGCGGATGTTTCTCCATGTCCAAAATCAATGCCAACAATATATTCATATTGACTTTTATTCGAAGTATTCATATTTATTATAGTGTAAAATTAATATTTGAAATTAGCATTCTATTTTTGAGGAACAAATACTTTACCACGAAATACAACGTCATTATTTTTAACGATTGCCGGCAAAACCATTGTTATTTGGGCTGTATTAGGGCTGACTACTTCTTCAAACCAATTTTTGTTTTTTTCGGAATAGTCTATCACGGCAAGATCGTAATTTTCGAGTAATTCAGCTACATTTTCGATACGATCGGATAATTTATTCAGAAATTTTTCGTCCTTTTCTTTTGTTGCGCGATTGAAACCAAACAAAGATTGCAGTCCTTCCATCAGGAAGCGGTAATCTTTTTCCAATGCAGGTTTATCCATATTTTCATACTTATCGACCACATTTCTGATTTGTGCACGGTAGGTTGCAATAAGTTCATCAATACTTCCACAGGTTTGTTGTATGATAGTCAGGAAAACATCCGTATTGATACCCTTTTCTTGAGGTTTGCTTTCATTCCCTGAATCAATTGCTTTTACTTTTGTCGATGTGCTCTTAGAGGAAGATTGTTGCGACGAAATATAATACAGGGCGATAGCCGTACCCGCAATTGATCCGAACACCGCTCCCCATGTTCCGAAAATGAGTCCGCCAATAACTCCTCCAGCGGCGCTTCCTGCCAAAGGAGGATAGGCAAATTGGTTCTTTTTCATTTCAGCGCCATCCGAAGAAGGCATGCTTTTTGTTCCCGACTGCATCATGGAATGTTTCGCCATTTCCTCAATTATTCTTTGCTGAGAATTAAGCAATGAACAAGCTGCCTGTAGAATGTAATCCTCTGATTGAGTTAAATTTTGACGAAAATCTCCTTCCCCGTCCAATAAGTCGTTTAAGTAGTCGGATACAATTTTTTGTACTCTTTGAGCATCTTGCGGCAAACTCAGATTTTTTAAATCGTTTTCTAATTTGGATTTGTTGCTTTCAAACATAGCAACGATTGTTTGATTTTTCATACACATTCATTTTTTATTGTTAAACTATCTTTCATTATTATTATATTCGTTTGTTTATAAGTTTTTTTTATTTTAAATCCAAACTATTTAAAATAAAAAAGCACGGCGCTATCGCTTGTTTAGACAACCGGCACCACCACGCGCCAACAACCCAAAACAAAACAACAGCCCATGCTCATATAGACATGAACAATTTGTTTCGTCCCTGAGTTGTACAGAAAATGGTGGTTTCGTTGTCTCAGACGAACAAATACACATGTAAATTTTTTAAAATACTTCGCTCCAATACGTTCTCTAACGTATGGCGCAAAATTAAGCATTTTCCCGACTTCGACGGTTTTTAATTTTAATAGTAAGATTATCAAAGAGATAAAAAATGATGAGGGCACTACATTTTTATCACTTTGCCATCAAACGGTATGGCACCCTGCTCGCCGTAGTGTGCAGAAAAATGATCTGATTATCAATTAGATACATGTATAGCCGCCAACTTCAATGCCTAATTAGTCGCAAGTTTTTGTGACAAAAACCCTTATTTCCGGCAGCCCGCTTAGTAGCTAACAATTTCTTCCTCTATCCCTGCCCTTATTATTTAAATAATGACTTGTATAATAATGGAATAAGGAAGGTTGAGGGGAGGCGTTTTATAGCTACTGAGGGCGCTTTCAAAAATAAGGGTTTACCCTATTACTTGAACCGCCTCCCCAACTCCTCCTCACTGATAACCGAAAGAATACACTTCCCATCAGGCGTATAATCCGGCCCCGACGATGCAAAAAGCCTTGCAATCAAACTTGCAGCTTCTTCTTCCGAGAGAACCTTGCCATTAGGTATAGCGGCTTTTTTAGCCAGCGTCAGCGCTAACGATTCCGATATTTCTTCTTTCACTTCGCATCCGGTTTCCATAACTTTATCCGTCATATCCTGCAAGGTTTCGATAATATCGGCGTTTTCCAGATTGGCGGGGATTCCATTGATCGAATAAGCATTATTGCCTAAGTTGGATAAGTCAAAGCCTATGTAAGCCAAATCGTCCAATAAAAAAGGCAAAACAGTCGCTTCACGCGGCGTAAACGAAATGATTTCAGGGAATAAAAGCCCTTGAGAAGCGCCCCGTTGTTGACTGATTTGCTGCATATATCCGTCGTACAAAATGCGGATGTGCGCCCGGCGCTGGTTGATGATTACCAATCCCGATTTCAAACTCGTAACGAGGTATTTTCCTTTGAATGACAAAATAGTGGAACGTTCTTCCGTCCATTCGGGAGTCGCTGCCGGTTTTTCCGGAGCAAAAGGCTGGTCGTCATACAGTTTTTCCCAATTTTTAAGCGGATTTCCGGCAGGCGCTTTTTCGGTAAACGGATTATATCCCGATTGAAAATGAACTTTAGGCGCTTCCCCATGACCCTGATTTTGCATATAAACCGGCATATCGACAGCGCCTTCCCTGTTAAATTCAAGCACGGGAATTGAATTGGATTTGGCAAGCGATTCTTTCACTGCCGAATTGATAATCATCCAGATAGCCTGTTCGTTTTCAAATTTAATCTCCGTTTTCGCCGGATGAATATTAACGTCTATACTCGCCGGATCTATCGTCAGATAAATGAAATAATTAGGCGTTTCACCCGCAGGGATAAAAGGTTCAAAAGCTTGCGTCACCGCTTTGTGAAAATAAGAATGCCGCATAAAGCGATTGTTAACAAAGAAATATTGCAGCGCACCCTTTTTCTTGCTGGAATCGGGCTTGCCGATAAAACCGGAAGCAACAACCAGCGAAGTCCTGACTTCCAGCGTAAGCAACTGCGTATTCAACCGTTTCCCGAAGACATTAATAATTCGCTGCCGGATCGAAGATACCGGCAGATTGAATATTTCCGAATCATTGTGCCGGAGTTCAAAACTAATTTGCGGATTAACCAACACAATCCGTTCAAATTCAGTTATACTGTTCTTCAGTTCCGTTTCATTAGATTTCAGAAACTTTCGTCGTGCAGGTACATTAAAAAAAAGATTTCTTACCGAAAAAATGCTCCCCGTATTGGCGGCGATTGTTTCCTGCCTGTCGATTTGTGAGCCGGATATTTGCAGCAGCGTGCCTGTCGGGTCTTCTTGCCTTGCGGTTTTTACTTCGACTTGAGCGACGGCGGCAATGGAAGCTAAGGCTTCCCCTCTGAACCCCATGGTTCGCAAAGCAAACAAATCGTCAACCGTTTGAATTTTTGATGTGGCGTGACGTTCAAAAGCCATCCGCGCATCCGTTTCCGACATGCCTTCTCCATTGTCGATTACTTGAATTAGCGCTCGCCCTGCATCTTTGAGAATTAATTGAATAGAATCGGCGCCGGCATCAATCGAATTTTCGATTAATTCCTTAACAACGGAAGCAGGGCGCTGAATCACTTCGCCCGCAGCTATCTGATTAGCAATCGAATCAGGAAGCAAATGAATAATATCGCTCATAGTGTTTATTCTTGACGAGAACGGTTTCTTACCCTTCGAGGCGGAGGAATATCTTCTGTTTTCATCGCTTTTTTCACAAATATATCCTCTCTATCTTTAGGGCGAAGGTAATTATAATCCTTAAAATCCTGCAAAAATTTCAAATCCGGCGTTAAATCAGGAATCGGATAAACATCCATTTTGGGTTCTGTTTCCCATTTAATCATTCTGATTTTCCGCTCTCTGATCGTAAAAGTTATGAACGGAGCGGACGATTTGGACAACTGCAAAGGAGCTGCCGTTTTATTATTGATATTGTAATAAATCGCTTCGCCATTGCCTTCTACATCTACTTTGTAAATCTCGCCTGCGTCAAAATAAGCGGTAAGCGTTCTGCCTTTCAACTGATTGTAATAAGTTGAATCAATTTCCTGTATTGCAAATGCATAATTTATCACATTCATCCTTTCAACTGTGCTATCGTTGAAAAGAATTTTGATGGTATCGCCGGTCACTTGATAGGAATCGTTCCACAAGACAGGATGCTTGTATAACCGCATAGTCGAATCGACAGTCAGGTATTGCATGGAATCGCAAACGCCCTGAAGGTCGATCCGGTAAAAACGAACGCCGTAATAGGCTCTCACTTCCCTCGTTGTATCAACCGTTAACATTAATAATGTATCTGCATGAAGGAAAGTGGAATCTTTCTGGGAATATTCAATCATTTGCGCCGAATCGGTAGCAAAAGTATATTCGGTATTTTCGTCGTAATAGCCATAATCGCCCATGATGATTATTTTCCTTACCGTATCATTCACAACCATATTTCCATACGCTTCAACAAGACCTTTTGTCCGGTCGTAGTTCAACGAATCGGCAGTAATCGTTTTCGTTCTGTCTTTGCTAACCACTATCGAACGGTTATACAGCATCGATTTGCCACTTTCCGTATTGTACCATCCTTTGTCGGTATAGACAAAACCGCTGTCTGCTTCGATGACCGTAGGACTGATAATTGTAGCAACCTTTGTATCCGTATTATAAACCAGTGTATCGGAAGTCAGCGTGAATTGAGGATTTACCAATCGCACCTTGCTTTTAAAATAAGCCATTTTGGTATCGGGAAAATATTGTCCATATACGGAAGTGAGTTCATTTATCGAATCAACTAACATGCCGCCGTTAAAATAATATCCGGAATTTTTGTTCCGGTCGTAATCAAAACTATCTGTAAACAAGGTAGTTCCCTTATTTTCCATTCTGACGTTGTCACGTATTTTTGCTAACCGCGTATTTCCGAAATAATTCAGATAATCGCCGCTTATATGAAGCGTATCTCCTTGATCGATGTGGACATTATCAAAAGCTTCAAAGGAATTGGACAAATTATAGGAATAAGCGCTGTCGCAAGACATAAAAGCGCTGTCATGGCGGAATTGGACATTTCCCCGTAAAATATTCGGACTGTTACCTTGTCCTAATTCAATCGAATCGGCATGTTCAATATATACCCGCGTAACCTTCGGACTATTGTTTGAAGGCGGTTTTTGCGGCATTCCGAAGAATGTAGTTACGACAAAAATCAGCAGGAACAGACTTGTTTTTACGGCGCTATTTTTGGAGCCATCCATCTCTTTCAAAATCGCAATTCTTCCAATTCTCGTTGATTCGAATATAGGTTTCCTTTTGTTTTTTTGCTATCCAATTGTTGATGATTGTGTTTTGTTTTTCCGTTTCAGTCATTGATTTCAGCGCTTGAAAGTCTTCGCTTAAACTTGCCTTGTGACCTTCGATTCGGGATTTCAATTTCACAATTGCCGCAATTTCTTTGCCGGTTTTAGAATTTATCATCGTGAACGGTTTGGAAATCCCGCTAACCTGCATGGTATCTACAACTTTCGCTATTTCCGGAGGTAATTCCGACATTTCAAATTTGGAAGTTCCAGCTCTTTCGCCCGAGTTCATCGAGTTCGGGTCTGGATTATTGACCATCAGCCCTTTGTTATTTCGGGTATCTTTATCCGAAGATATATAGGTTGCACCTTCTTCAAACGCAAATTTTCCCGACATAATATCATTACGGACAGAATCCAGCCTCAGTGTAGCTGCGGCGACTTCTTCTTTAGTAACGTGCGGACGAAGCAAAATATGGCGGACATTGATACGATCGCCTCTTTTTTCAATCAGCTGGATGATATGATATCCGTATTCCGTTTCTACAATCCGGGAAACTCGTTTGGGATCGTTCAAATCAAACGCTACGGTTGCAAATTCAGGTATCAAAGCGCCTTTTCCTTGAAATCCCAGCTCGCCGCCCCGTATCGCCGATTCTTTGTCGTCGGAGTAACTTCGCGCCAGGGTGGAAAATTGCATTTTACCACTGGTAACCTGTTCTGTGAAATCCCTCAACCGGCTTTTTATATCGTCGATTTCCTGCAACGATACTTTTGGTTCTGCTGTAATAATTTCAACTTCTACGGTAGTAGAAATATAGGGAAGGCTGTCTTTGGGAATACGGTTATAGAAACTCCTGACGTCGGAAGGCGTAACTTTTATGTTTTCCACCAACTTTTGTTGCACTCTCCTTACGGATTCCTGATCTTTGGCATTGTTGCGAATATCTTCCCGCAGTGCGTTGAGCGATTTATTGAAATATTCTTCTACTTTTTCCTGTGATCCCATTTGACTGATAAGCCTGTTGATGTATCGTTCCACTCCGGTGGATACATCGGAATCGTTGATTTCGACGCTGTCTAATTTAGCCTGATGCAAAAATAATTTTTGAGTAGCCAATTGTTCCGGAATAGTACAGTAAGGATCGCCCGTAAGCCGCTCCCCTCGCATTTGTGCTTCTAAACGCGCATTTTCTACGTCCGACAGGAAAATTGCATCATCGCCGACCACCCAAATAACTTCGTCAATCACGTTGCTTTGAGTCTCTTGAGCTTGCAATCGGGTTTGAAATAAAAATCCGGTCAGACATATAAATAAAAAGAAAAAACGTTTCATATTGTTGTTAATTTATTCATTATAAAATTGAACTTCAGATCGATCGATTGCACGTTGATACAAATCCTCTTCCGTTTTTTTCAAAAATGTGATCCTCTGTTGATTAACCAATATTTCCCGAATCGCAGGTTTTGCATATTCATAAGGAGTGTTACCTCCCTGCGGCAAGAAATCGGTAATATTCAAGAAATAAAAAAAGTTATCATCTTGTTTTTCTATCGTTTTTTTCTGAATATTTAAATCGTCTTTGCTCACTCTATCTTTCGGAAAATTACTGATTACGTCATTAAAATCTGTCCATTGATCTACAAAATAATTAAAAGTTGCAGCATTATTCAAACAATATTTTTCCAACTTTTCCCGAGACGCGGAATCGACTGATTTATACCATGTACGTATTTCGTTCACTTGAGGTGCGCTTACCGGAACTTTTAAAAAAAGTCCTTTTATCAGCGGGCGCTCTAATTTCAGCTTGTCTTTATTTTGATTATAATAATCCAATAAAGACTGTTCATCAATTTCATTAGATAATTTTTCATTAACTAATTGTTCTTCATACTGATAAACTAACAGCGACCGGCGGTAATCTTCGACCAGCCGGTCAATGTTATCCTTATCATTCAAATTTTTCAGCGCTATATTGTATATTAAAATACCCTTGATCCATGAATGGATATAATGTTCTGCAGTGATAATACTGTCTTCTTTTGATAACCCTGCCGGAATATTTTCTTCCACCATGTTTCGATACAAGACTTTATTTCCTACTTTTACCAATACATCGTTGTCTTTTGTATTAAAACCTTTATTACAGGCAACTGTTATAAGTAAAAAAAATACGGTAATTATTGAAAGAAAGTACTTCATAACTTGACAAAATGGTTCATTTCATCGTATTTAATACTTCCGGATAAACAGTTACCTTGTATTTTTCATTCAAATTTTTTATCCAAACTTCCTCCAAATAATTTTGATAATCGGTAACAACTATTCCTCGTACATCCGTATAGGTATCGGGTGCATCCAAGAGCTTCCCTAACAGGAAAAAATCTTGAAATTCGGCAGGACGGGCGGCAACTCCGGATTTAAAAATTCCTTCATCGACAAAAGGATTATCTCCTTTTTTGAATGAACCCTTTTCGGCTTTTACGTAGGAAACGTCTCCCACTTTATAATTGTCGTACAGGTATTGCACCGCCTTTTCAGGATCCATACCCGCAATTTCTTTTTGCATTTTCTTTTTAGTATTGGCATCTTTTACCAATACGACATATCCTTTATAATGAGGTTCAGTCCATGTATATTGCGGTTTGTTTTTTTCAAAATAACCGGCAAGTCCGACGCTATCTTCGGATGCTTTTCCCCAAACTTCCTTATTACTGATATCAAACATCAATATTCCGTCGCGGTATTCCTGAATAAGATTTCTAAATTCCGGATAATTGCTTTCCAGCGAGTTGTCTTTAACCTCGTGCAGAGAATTAAATTCAAATCCTTGCAACCGGTCGTTTAATAAATCCGTCGAAAGCGCAAAAGGCGAACGGTCGCCATTCTTCTTCAGATAGGTAATAAATTGACTGACGGTATATGCCGTACCCCCGATTGTAAACAAGGGAACATCCTGTCCTTCAAAAGAAGTATAAAACAAACTGTCGGTCGGATAAACAGTTCCCGCTTTTGAAAAAAGCAATTGATAACCTGTATTATTTTTTTGGAAGCCCAGCTCTTTTTTCATATCATCGACTCCCTGTTGATGCAACGGAATAAAATAACCGCCGGAATTTAATTTGTTTTCAATTTCCTACCGTTTTTCTTCAAATGATTCCAGTGGTTTTTTTCCTAACAATTTGATGATATGATATCCGAATTGCGTTTGAAACGGCGTGGATATATCTCCTGTATCTTTAAGCTCAAAGGCGACTTCTTGAAATTTTTTGATATAAGGACCGCCAAAGCTGAACCATCCCAGTTCGCCTCCTTTGGAAGCGCTACCCGGATCTTTGGAGTATTGTTTGGCTAATTCGGCAAAATCAGCGCCTTTGATTAATTGATCGTAAATATCGCTGATGTTTTTTTGGGCGTCAGCGACTTGGGTAGAATCCGCATTCGGAGGACACTGAATCAGAATGTGCGCCACGTTGATCGGCCCGGGATTTTCTTTTTTCGCATTTACCTTAATAATATGGTATCCGAAATTGGTACGCGCTAATGAACCAATTTGACCTGCCGGCGTTTTAAAAGCAACTTCTTCAAACGGCGGATTAAGCATTAATCCTGTGAACCATCCCAAGTAACCCGGTCGTTCCGCTTTAGCCGTATTAGCGTCGTCGGATACTTCCGCCGCCACTTTTTCAAAATTTTCTCCTTTCAAAAGACGATTTCTTATCTGAACGGCTTTGTTGTAAGTTGCAAGAGTATCGGAAGGAAACGTTTTGAAATCATTTTTTTTAACTCCTGGAAATTCAATAACTATATGGCTGACTTCAACCATATCTTTCATCCGGTTATACTCTTTTTGCAACATATCTTCGTTAAGTGCCAGACTGTCTAAATAAGGTTTGGCTTCCGTAGCGCGATAGCCTGCCAATTCCGTACGGAAAGATGCTGTCGTATCCATGCCTTGAGCCTCTGCTTCAGCTACTTTCAATTTCAAATTCTTAAATAAATCAACATAATCATTTAACGAACGCTTATCAATGGCATCTTCGTTGTTGTACTTGTTATAGAAATACTCAAATTCGGATTTTTTGAAATCTTTACCATTAATTGTCATGATAACAGGATCGTTAGTCTGGGCAAAAACCCCAACTGACGTTAAAACTAAAACCAAAGAAAAAAAGCATGCTTTCATTTTATCATTATTAAAATTTTACCTTATTTTTAACGAATAAACAAGAAATTTATTGTATTTACCCTCGACTGTAACTGTAATTCGGAGCTTCCTGAGTGACCGTAACATCGTGCGGATGGCTCTCTTTGATTCCGGCATTCGTGATGCGGGTGAATTTAGCTTCATGAAGCGCCGTGATATTGGCGGCTCCGCAGTAACCCATTCCCGCTCTAAGTCCGCCGACCATCTGATAAATCACTTCAAAGAGCGATCCTTTGAATGGTACGCGAGCCGTAATGCCTTCAGGGACTAATTTTCTTATGTCGTCTTCCACATCTTGAAAATAACGGTCTTTTGAACCTCTTTGCATTGCCTCCAACGACCCCATTCCACGATAGGATTTGAATTTCCGCCCGTTGAAAATAATCGTTTCGCCCGGCGATTCTTCCACTCCCGCCAGCAAAGAGCCCATCATAACCGAATGACCTCCTGCCGCCAGCGCTTTGACAATATCGCCCGAATAGCGCAGACCACCGTCGGCGATCAACGGGATGTTTGTTCCGCTCAATGCTTTGGACACTTCATAAATAGCTGATAGTTGCGGAACTCCAACGCCGGCAATCACGCGGGTCGTGCAGATAGAACCGGGGCCGATACCTACTTTAATGGCGTCAGCTCCCGCTTTGGCTAAGAAACGAGCGGCTTCAACCGTAGCAATGTTTCCAACGACTACGTCAATTTCAGGGAATGCCGCTTTTATTTTTTTCAGCATTTCGGCAACATATAGCGAATGGCCATGCGCTGTGTCAATTACGATAGCATCGACTTCCGCCTGTACCAGGGCTTCCACACGGAGCAGCGTATCGTGCGTAACGCCTACGCCGGCGGCAACCCGCAGCCGTCCGTTGGTGTCCTTGCAGGCAAAAGGTTTGTCTTTCGCCTTCGTAATATCTTTATACGTTATCAAACCTATCAGCTTGTTATCGTTATCTACTACCGGCAATTTTTCAATTTTATACTGCTGAAGAATTTCGGTAGCCGCTTCCAGATTGGTGGATTGATTCGTTGTAACCAAATGTTCTTTAGTCATCACATCGTCAACCAAAAGAGACAGATTGTGCTGGAAACGCAAATCGCGGTTGGTTACGATGCCTACCAAATGGTTAGCGTTGTCCACGACCGGAATGCCGCCAATTTTATATTCGGCCATCAAAGCGAGGGCGTCTCCTACCGTTTTCCCCCTTTTTATACTGACGGGATTGGAAATCATACCGTTTTCCGCCCGTTTTACCGAACGCACCTGTTTGGCTTGCTCTTCGATAGTCATGTTTTTATGAATCACGCCGATGCCTCCTTCTCGAGCAATCGCAATCGCTAATTTCGTTTCCGTCACTGTATCCATAGCAGCGGAAACCATTGGAATATTCAACCGGATATTTTTGGAAAACTGCGTCGAGAGATCAACTTCACGCGGCAATACTTCCGAATAAGCGGGGATTAACAATACATCGTCGAAAGTTAATCCGTCCATAATTACTTTTTCTGCAATAAATGACATTATGAAAGGAGTTTAAATTTATTGCGTGCAAATATAATTATTTTTTTTTGATTATTTCGTTAACTCGGAAGCAAATTTTTATATACGGCGCTATTTTTTTGAAAAAATCAGATAAAATTAAAAAGCTTGGTTGAGTTTTTTCTTTTTTTTATTACCTTTGTAAAATTACATGTAAATTATGAAAACAAAACAGGACATAGTCGAAAATTGGTTGCCGCGTTATACTAAAAGAGCGATTGGCGATTTTACTTCCTATATTTTATTGACTAATTTTAGTAAATACGTAGAGATTTTTGCTAATTATTATCAGGTTCCAATTATTGGACAGGATGCTAATATGCCGAATGCTTCAGCCGACGGAATAACGATTATCAACTTTGGAATGGGCTCTGCCAACGCAGCGACTGTCATGGATTTATTAAGCGCTGTAAAGCCCAAAGCCGTTTTATTTTTGGGAAAATGCGGCGGATTAAAAAGGAAAAACTCGGTAGGTGATTATATTTTACCCATTGCCGCCATCAGGGGGGAAGGTACATCGAACGATTATTTGCCGGAAGAAGTGCCTTCATTACCTGCTTTCAGTCTGCTGAGAGCCGCTTCGTCGAGTGTTCGCAATCACGGGAAAGATTATTGGACAGGAACTATTTACACTACCAACCGGCGCGTTTGGGAACATGACGAGGAGTTCAAAAACTATCTCCGGAAAATCAGAGCGATCGGAGTGGATATGGAAACAGCTACATTGCTTACGGTCGGATTTGCCAATCAGATTCCAACCGGCGCGCTATTGCTCGTCAGCGACCAACCCATGATTTCGGAAGGAATCAAAACAGAAAAAAGCGACTTGGAAGTAACGAAAAATTTTGTGGAAGAACATGTTTATATTGGCATCGAGTCGCTGAAAACCATCATTGAAAATAAAGAAACCGTTAAACATCTTCGGTTTGAATGGTAATAAATTATGGCTAAAGAATCGGGATTTGAAGAACTGCAGGAGAATATCCGACAGGGGAATTTTCTCCCTGTTTATTTGTTTCAAGGAGAAGAAGCGTACTATATCGACCAATTAACCGGCTTGTTAATTGAAAAGGCGCTGGATGATTCCGAGCGCGATTTTAATCAATACATCTTTTATGGTATGGATTCAGATGCCGGTACGATTATCAATACTTGCAAACGATTTCCATTGATGGCGGAGCGGCAATTGGTAGTTCTCAAGGAGGCGCAGGGATTGAAAAATATCGACGATTTGGTTCATTACGTCAAGCAACCGTTGCTTTCGACAATTTTGGTGATTAATTTCAAACATGGTAAACTGGATGGACGTAAAAAATTATCCGGCGAGATTGCGAAAACCGGAATCGTGTTTGAATCTAAAAAATTGTATGACAACCAAGTTCCGGCTTTTATCGTGAATTACCTTCGCAAAAAAAATGTAAAAATTGATATGAAATCAGCTCAAATGCTGACCGATTATTTGGGAAACGACTTAAGTAAGCTGACTAACGAGCTGGAAAAGCTAATCCTTTTATTGTCTAAAGAAAATGCCGTGATTAGTTCGGAGTTAATCGAACAGAACATTGGCATCAGTAAAGACTATAATGATTTTGAATTACAAAAAGCCTTAGCCGGCAAAGATATACTTAAAGCCAACCGGATTGCTCTCTATTTCGAACTAAATCCGAAAAACAATCCCATCCAGCGTACATTATCCAATCTTTTCACTTTTTTTTCAAACCTGATGATTTGTCATTATGAGAACGACAAATCCAAATTGAAGCTCATGGCTGTTTTCGGATTTCGGTTTGACTTGCAAATTGCGGATTATCTGATAGCGCTTAATAACTATAAAGCGGGGAAGACTATGCAGATCATTTCTCTGATTCGTGAATGCGATGCTCGCTCCAAAGGCGTAAACAATACTTCCATTTCCGATGGAAGTCTTTTCAAAGAATTGATTTATAGGATTATGCATTAAAAAGAGCTTTATTGCATCTTTCCAATTTTATCTATCTTTTTTCCAAAAACTGTTGTATATGAAAAATTTGTTTTACTTTTACATCCTCTTACAATTTTTGTCGTCAAAAAAAGGCAACAATTTTTTCGACAGAAACATTTG
>Ga0123357_10002695_pt1 | contig 20014 bp, 8 predicted proteins | sample TergutEmb28metaG_FD_89873 | JGI IMG/M metagenome (GOLD analysis project Ga0123357, IMG submission 89873) | Embiratermes neotenicus P4 segment gut microbial communities from Petit-Saut dam, French Guiana - Emb289 P4 | ecosystem: Host-associated > Arthropoda: Insects > Digestive system > Gut ...
GGGTGGTGTGGTATCCGTATGCAGGCTGAAGCCTGCATACGGATACCACACCACCACAGCCAAACCACAACGTAACACCAATACACATCGAACCAGAGCAATACAACCCATGAAATAACTCAATAAATAAGTTGCAAGCTTCTGAGGATAGATGTATTAACATCCGAAACATGTTGAGCATGAAATAATGAAATAATATAGTACGTAGTAAGTGACATCAAGTTGGTCTCTCTTTATTCAACTATCAAGACGATGCACGGCTCAATAAACATAATATCTGATATTCTGTTCTGTGGAGTGTTGAAAACGTTTAGTGTATAGCTTGTAAAGGGAAGTCAGATATTGGGCAAGGAGCGTTGGCTTTAAGACTCTGACGTTCATACACTGAAATGGAAGTAAGGGGAAAGCGAGAAGATGCCAAGATACGTTACGTCGACTTTTAAAGTTAGAAGAACTGGAAGGCGTGAAAGAAGTAGGAAGTTTAGGTGAGTCGATTTTATTGCGATTATCCCCATCTTAACACTGTACCATAAAAGTTTCGTGAATGCGTTTAATGAGGAAGGCTGTCTAATCCAACGTATGTACCGAGACATCAAGTGAGCTACTTCTAAGTGTTACGTAGCTAATCTGCTTAAAGTATTAACACAAAATACTGTTGCTCGGTTTCCTTGTTAAGTCTACTTCTGTTTCGCTTCCTGGGTCATCATTAATGTTAATAACACTGTGCATTGTAGAGTTATGTCAACATTTTGTGAGTATATATTTACTGTTTAACAAATAACGTTTGACAGATGAATTCATTACTTTGTTTATTTAACGACCCTGTTAGCATAATGCTAGATAATTAGGTAATGTGGCGTCTGGTGGCAGGGTGATTTGTTGGAACAAAATATTCTCGTGTTGTGCTCTGAACAACTGAGGAAAAGCACGAACAACTTCAGTTTATTTGGTGTCCCGACAGAGATTCGAAAGAGACACCTCCTGAATACGAGCCAGAAGCGTTACCACGTACTGTAACTTGCTCGGTGGTAGATGAGATGGACTGGCGTGTAGCACGGATGGAAGAGACGGGTAATGCATACCAATTTTAGTCAAAGAGCCTTAAACGTGGAAAATTTTACTAAATCTGTGGGAATGGGTGGATAAAATGATTATGGATCTGAAATAAATAGGTTGTGAAGTAGCGGATTTGACTAATTCGGCTTAGGATAGGTTCCGGTAGCTACTCGTGTGATCACAGTAATGAATCTTCAGTTGTCATGAAAGTTATGGAATTTAAAGAATAACTGAGGGGCTTTTATGTTCACGATTCCGTGCATCGCTGATCTGTATTAACAAATGTCAGGCGAGATGCAACACAAAGCAGTCTGTTTATTGAATCTTATGTTTATTGGACCGTGCATCATCTTGATAGTTGAATAAAGAGGGACCAACTTGATATCACTTGCTTTATTATTTCATTATTTAATGCTCAACATGTTTCGGATGTTAATACATCCATCCTCAGGAGCTTGCGACTTCTTCGTTGAGTTATTTCATGGGTTGCATTGCTCTGGTTCGATGTGTGTTGTTGTTACGTTGTGGTTTGGCTGTGGTGGTGTGGTATCCGTAAGCAGGTTGAGGCACTAATGCCTCAACTAGAGCAGTGCAACCCATGAAATAACTCAACAAATAAGTCGCAAGCTCCTGAGGATGGATGTATTAACATCCGAAACATGTTGAGCATTAAATAATGAAATAATGAAACAAGTGACATCAAGTTGGTCCCTCTTTATCCAACAATCTATTTATTATTCTGCAAGTTCACGCTCCATGTTTCGGGTGCCAACCACACCCATCATCAGGAGTACACAAAACTGTAACTACAGCCTCCGGTACTTGTCATATTTTTGTGCGCAGCTACCTCCCTCCAACGTGGCTAAGCTTAGAGCTTGGCCACGTTGGAGGGAGGTTGTAGTTACAGTTTTGTGTACTCCTGATGATGGGTGTTGTTGGCACCCGAAACATGTGGAGTGAACTTGCAGAATAATAGACTGCTTTGTGTTGCATCTCGTTGGACAGTTATTAATACAACTGAGGGACTCTTTATCAACTCCTGAAGGACGTTGCTCTAAGGAGTTAATAAATGTTGGCGTGTCCTGTCATTTCTTGCGCTCTTTCAACATAATGTGTTGCTCAAAAGAATGAGCTATGAAACAGCTAAAAGAAATAGAGTAGAAATTTTATGTTATAAATTCCGTGCATTCTAATGCAGTTAATGTAATTTTAACCAACAAATGCACAAAATTGTCATAAGATGAACAGTTATATTTTAAACACACTAAACTCCTACATGGTTTATTATAACATGGTAGTGCATTTGTTTTATACAACCTTTGTCTGATGTTCTTATTGTGGCAAATTTGTATTGCCTTATGGGCATTAACGAATTATTTATTTCCTATTTCGTGGATTATAATTCAGTTTCTGTAACTCTAACCAAAAATGCACACAGTTGTCTTTTTTTTCGGGCAACAGCCCCCAGTGAGCCATGGCCTCCTCATTCTTGAGGTTTCTAGATCACACTCATCGACGCACCACAGTCAGTAGAACTCCTCTGGATGAGTGATCAGCCCGTCGCAGATACCTCTACCTGACAACACACAACACTCACAAGAGCCAGACATTCATGCCCCACGTGCGATTCGAACCCACAGTCCCAGCAAGCGAGCGGCCGCAGACCTACGCCTTAGACCGCGCGGCCACTGGGACCGGCACACAATTGTCATTGGATTCAATAATTTGTTTAATGGGACCGATAGGTTTTCCCGAAACTACTGTGAGAACTTACCACTTCTTGCTCCGTGATGACCCAAAAGAGCGAAGTGCTCTTCTTTTGTGCTACGTTGTTGTATGTAAAGTGAAGAACGCTGTTTACAAAGTTATATTGTGTTTAATTTGCGTGACATTTTTCAACAGTGGTGAGGAATTTGCAGGCAAATGAGGAAGAGTACTAAATTACAATAATTGTCAGCGCCGAGATCAGGAATGTAGCTATGTTGTGACCGGTGCCTCAAAAAGAAAGAGGAAAGTTAAAAAAATCAGAATTACGGTGACATTTCGAGATGTGACACACCCTACGATTAATCAGTCTGTACAGAGTTCTCCTGCTTTATGTTGTGGATTTAACCACATTTCTCCATGTCAACATGACTAACGTTACACTGCCATGTTACTACTTAGGATAAACTTTAAGTGCATCTCCCTTAGCTCTGAGGAAGATCTGTCCCCCAAAGGAAATTAGTTGCTTGTGTATTTGGCATGATGGCGTGAAGCTAGTTTTCTTAGCTGCTTGCACTGTGACAGTTGATTCGCATGTCATCAGCATCAGCTGTACTATAATCGTGAATGGATATGATATCAGATGCTGTCAGCTACGTTAGTTATTTTAGTTTGATGGAATGCATCTCGTTGTCTGCAGCTTAATCGAGGAGAAATGCAGAGTGCGCAGTTAAACACAACATATATTTCATTTAGAAATACAGGCTACGTTATTGCTCTCTTACTGTATTCTTGCCATTTATCTTGTATAAGGCTTGTTGGCAGATTAACTAATTAACCATAAACGTGTATCCTGTATATCTGAATAAAATATATCTTGTGTTGGAAAAGTTAGCATTTTTCCTGTGTAAGTTGTATTTATCCCTTTACGTCTAAAATTCATCTGATTAATGTTTAATAACTCTGCTTTATCTCACAGAAAACATATGGCCTCTCCATTACAAAAACTACCGCTATTTGGTCATGTTTCAAATTTTGTATCAAATTTCTGTGATTAAATATTCTACTTGGGCGAATAAATTCAAGACATTACACTAATGTAATAAACCAACAAATGCACACTAATAAAATATGCTTTACCTATATTAAAATTCACCACGTTTCGGCCGCTTTTGCCACCATCTTCAGGGTGCTTTACAAGAATACCAGTAAATTCCAACATTTGCCAAAATATAATAAGTAACTTTGCCTTACAGTTTAAGCAGTTCAGCAGTATTCTTGTAAAGCGCCCCTGTAATGGTAGCACAAGCGACCGAAACACGCAGGTGAATTTTAATATATGGTGAAGCACATTTTATCAGTGTGCATTCGCTTCGTAAATATTAATATTTGTCAGTGCACGGATATGGAATGTTTTAAATTCAAATATTTTTCCTTACTTAACAGTATCACAGTATTCACATTAAAATAGACAAAATTCGAGTCTTATCATTTACTTTTGAGGTTATGGAACTCTGTGTGTGACCATAAGTGCAGAATGTGGATGTTATTTCAGAAACGATTTCTCAGAGAGGTAAGAAGAATTGCGAAATGATGCATATTGAGGGAGTCAGTCGGAGTGTTGTGCAGAATGTTATTAGCTAATAAAATCAAACATAATTAGGTGTAAAAAGCATGCGGTTTCCATGAAGGAGAACAAAAGAACATACAGCATTGTAGTTCTTAAACCTGGTCAGAAGAAGCCACTGGAGACCTAGGTATAGATGGAAGAATAACATGTAAACACATTTTAAAGAAGCAGGTTGTGATGCCAGATGATGGAGGACATTCCTTATTTGATTTCGTAGCTATTCTGCTCTTCTAGAAGCCGTGAAATAAATGAATACAATTCCTTTATGTTATGTACTTTACTTTCTGAAGCAGCATTTGAATCATGTGGCATAAGGTGTGTACAGCATACGTGAGGGCAAGCTTGCGCTGCCCAGTAAATGAGAACTGCGCTCTTCTAGGTTATTACACATCAAGTAGTGGTAATTCCTTACCGACGTTTCGGGACAGTCTGTCCTGTCTTCTCGACGGGACCGATACGTTTTCCCGAAACGTCGGTAAGGAATTACCGCTATTCACTGCGTAGTAACTCATAAGAAGAGCCCAGTTCTCGAGTGTACAGCATGGTTACTGTGTTCTGGAATATGATTCCTTGCAGTTTCGTAAGAAGTTCCTACCTCAATATTTAGAGGGCCAAACCCCGAATATGAATGCAGAATAGTCTTCACAAACTGCAGTTAATTTCTACCGTGTTGCCCGGCGTCATGTCCCAAAGACAGTCTTCATATTCACTGCCGCAAGAACCTCAGCTTTCACAATGAAGATTTCGTTTAGAATTAACTGCTTATGCTTATGCTGTTTTTGATCCAACCGCGCCGCTAATCCCGTTGTTCTATGTGAGTTAAACCTCAGACCCGCGGAATTTCCCTCAGACGTAGTATCGAGTGTAGCAGCTGGCAAACTTACTGTGCTCAGATCTACAGTCCCTTATATTAGTGGTTACATAGCTAGAGTCCTCTACTTCACTTCAATAAAATTGCCAGCCTCCTTGTCAAGACGTGTTAAAGTAAAACGTAGTAATTAACGAGTATTAACCATTTAAAGACGAAGCGCAGACTGCTGTATTTAAAGACCCAGTCCGTACCGCGCAGTAAACAATTTTCGTCTCAGTTATAAAAACCGATCAGTTTATGCTGTAAGTGGCACAAGTCGCTGTTTGTTCTCAGATAAGTACAGAACACATAAATACAGTGTGCGCAGAATGCAAAGTTCTTGAATGTTAAACTTGTTAGTGCATCACATAACCAGTGGGCTTTAAAAAGTTAATAGTCTGAGTGTGTGTTTATAGCATTAGTTATCCAGCATCTTGTCTTTTTTTCCACATTACCTCATAAACGGCACGATTTAAAAAATAGGTTTTTGGACATAAAATGTGTGTTTTGATTTTCTCTACAATGTTTGTCTGAAACATTTCTCATTCTAAGAAGAACTGAGCGAGATATGATGTTAAATGTATATCGGTCTTCATGTAAACTACCCGTTGTTCTTATCAGATTTTAATTAAACTTGAATTTCCTTGACATATTTTCGAAAAATACTCAAAGATCAAATTTCTTGAAAATCCGTCCGGTGTGAGTCGAATTGTACGGACGTGCAAATAGACATGACGAAGCTAGTTGTCATTTTTCTGAATTTTGAGAAGGCGCTAAATAACTGACGAGGTCGGAAAGATGGTTTATGCATAAAGAAATGGTTAATTCGCAGTAAAAGAAACTAATTCGATATTTCACTTCGGTGAAAATTTAATTTTTTTGTTGCGAGTGTGTGGTATTATTATTATTATTATTGTTGTTATTATTGTTAACTGCGATTGAGTTTTCACTTGGGGGCAGTAGTCGTTACACTAGTACAGACAAAGCAAATACGAATAAGTATACATAAACGAAACAATACAAAACACAATACAAATACAAAACACAGTAAATACAAGTACACGTATTACCAAAACACCCCACACATTACAAAACCCATGCATACACACACACCCACACAGTACAAAACCCACACATGCACACACCCACACTTTACAAAACAAGTTAAAACAACCACACAACAAGATGTCTTACTAAGGAAACTTTTATACGTTAATTTGCAGAAGACAATCTTTCATTAGATACCGCGCATTGTTGACTATTGTTATGCGAATAGTAGGTTCAAATGAAGTAAAATTAAAAACGATAACTGACAAACGACAGAATAGTCTATCCTGCTCTTTCTCACAACAACCACATGCACAGTAAGACCTGAAGGTATGCGTAGTAATGTATTGCTGTGGATATCTTATGTATGCCAGCTGCTGCAGCGAACACGACTAGTCTCGCGTCTTATTGTAGACAAGTGATCTAAATTTGGCGCCAGACAAGGTAAAGGTTCGCCCTTCCCAACTTGTGCAGCTGTGAATCTTTAAAACGTAACTCGAAAGGAAAAAAAACTTCGTTGTATTGTTCAGTAGTTGCTAGAAGATGCGCCACGAGAAATTATTGTACGGCTACAAAGACTTACCTTTGATAAATAAACCAATGGTACAAACAATGACGTAAATATTTGACACTAAAACGCGGTCATGGATCATGAGTGAAGCTGTGCTTAGTGAAAAATGCATTCTCTTGCGAGCCGTGGCTGGGTCTTGTGGCAGGCCATATTATTCCCCCGGGAAAATTCGAGGCCTGAACCACCAGCGAACCCACAATGCACGCCCTGACCTCACTACCGTTTTAATTTTACAGCAGACCAATGTGCTGACACAAATCCAATGTGTGTGTGGAAGAGGATTCTGCCTCACTACTGTTTAAACTGGCACCCACATCCTGCAAGTTATGTCACGTTCAGTAATGGATAGTACGAACTTTATTTTACTGGATGGGTACTGTTATCAACTGTTATAAGCATTTATATCTTATATTTCTTTACGTTTCTGCACCATGTTGTAAGTTGTGTGGTCTCTGATGTGTATTTAACAAGAATGGAATACGCGAATTAGACGTTCAGGTGACCGTGCATCGTGATAAATTCTTATAATAAAACCAACTAGATGCACTAAATTATGAAATTTATTTTTGGAATAAAACTCTACATGTTTCGGACAGTTCCTCTGTCCATCATCAGGAGTATATGTCATACAGGTTTGCTGACAGCTTGTATGACATATACCATTGCTGTGTGTACAGTGAAAAACTCCTGGTGGTGGACAGAGGAACTGTCCGAAACGTGTAGAATTTTATTCCAAAAATAAATTTGATACTTTAATGCATCTAGTTGGTTTTATTATAACAATGGAATACACGTATTGTTATTTTCTGCTACTTATAATGCCGTTGAAATTTTGACAGGAAAAACCTTTTGAAGATCCAAGATATATGGGATGTGACACATTATCGACTGGTAAATAGTTCCTGGCGTTTCGGAAGTACTACAATTCTCCCAATGCTGGTTACTTTATACCACTCGACACCTGCCAGAAGATTTGTTTCTTCATCAACACGGGTTATAGATCTTCAAATCTTGCACGAAACCTTTATGCTGTTTGCTCTTTTATCCTCTATATTACGGAAACAGGTTGCTCAAGAATGCAAATACAGAATGACCCGGTTATAACGACATCGGTTCTTGCGACACCTCGTTTATAGCGTCAGATACTCTGTGGTACTAGTTAATTCCTCATTGTTAATAATGAGACAAAACTTTTCATTACGTCGTATCCGATTTCGACTGTATCTACTGAGTTGCATGCCATCATGAGTCAGAAGCCTGTTTTACCTCACAGAAAAACTGAGACAAAAATGCCTAATCTGCAAAACTTGTGATGTTTCAGATAGGCAGTTACTACCTGTCTTTACTAAGATAACGCATTTCATAATCTAGCAGCATATAAACGCACTAGGAAGTGATGCTGTCTAGAGAATGTTTTGGCAAATTTTCTACTTTATATCATTCCACTCAAAGTGCGGGTGTTACACTCTGCGGAATAAGGTACTTTTTTTCCACAAATTCCGACCAACAGTTTATGTTAACAAGTATTTGAAATACCAGTTAGATAAATTTCCCAACATGTTAGGGAACTTGAACTCCATTACTGTCCTCGTAAGGCTCTAGTTTGATACCCTCCCTTCTGATTTTTGGAGCTTTCTCCCACCGAACGGTTTTTCCTTCAACTATGCCGAGCATAATTTTATAAACGTGCTTTGGCCCCTATACATGCACGCTACATACTCCGTCTTTAACCCATTAATATTTGCCGAGGAATGCAAGTCATGAAGCTCTTTCTCACGAAATGTTATCCAGCCTTGTGTCTCCTCGCTGTTGTTAGGCCCAAATGTTTTTTTTTGTCGCTTTCTTTTGTAACAACCTCAGTCTGTATTCTTCCTTAACCCTTTGGCCCTGGAGCTGGACATTTACAGTTTAGCACACCATTTATATAAAATTTGAATATTTTATGAACCAAGAAGGGTAACATTAAGAAATACACGACATTTTGCGGAGGAATAAACGAAGATGGTGAGAGAAAGTCTAAAAAAATGATTAAATATATTTGTTGACTAAATATATGAAAAACATACTCTGGGGAGTAGCGATACGGCTGTCCTATATATAGGATTCATGGTGCCTGAAGGTTAATATAAGAGACCAAGGTTTGTGCCGTATGTATGTATGTATGTATGTTTGTATGTATGTATGTATTTGTGCGTGTGTGGTTTACATGTAGCATACTGGCGTTTCATCAAGTGCTACTATTGAGAAATTTGGTAAACATATAAATTCGAGATTGAGGGTTCTAATTGGCTAGTTCGCCATCAAAATTAAATTAAAGCATCAAATTGGTGCGCGTCCAGAATGCTGAGTTTATAGAACGCCATCCGGTCGCATGCAGATTTATCCTGCATACGCGCACACAAGCTAGTTCTCTATGCGTTCATTTTGTGCAGTGTGTTCAGATAATGTATGTGAGGGTGGTGTTTGGATTTAACTGTCTCTGGATACATTTTACGTACTATTGTAAGAAATAATTACTTTTCTGTGGTATATTATCTAGGTAATAACTGTGCATATTGTCTTATTCGCAACCATACGTTAGTGATTCATGATCATTCTGGTAGTCATTGTTTAGAAGCAGACCTGTTTTTGTTAAACAAAGCAAAGTGAAGTAAATACAACGTAAGAGTAAGCGTAAATGTAAGCAATACACATTATGTAGTGTGCATATGATTGTCGTCTGTAATGAACTCTGGCTGTCATCAGCAACATTTGTGAAGACAAAGTCTGTTTGCAATTAAAGTCGATGAGGCGAGTGAATGTACAGAAGGGTAGAATGTTCGCTGGGTTCAGACGAAGAGGCGTAAATTTCTTTGAATGCGAATTAAGTGACAATAAACTTATGAACTACTCTAACAAGTGCTGGAAGATGGAAGTATATATATATATATATATTTCGCAGATATGAAATAAACATAAAACAATACAGTACAGTAACTCTCCTATGTATTTCTATAGTAAAACCAAAAAGGTGCACCAATGTATCAGATTATGTTATTTTGGAATGACACTCTACATGTTTCGGACGGTCTTTCCGTCCATCATCAGGAGTTTAAGACTGTACGTACAGCAACAGGCACATGTCAAACAGATACTGCTGTCTGCTTGCTAGCAAGCAGACAGCAGTATCTGTTTGACATGTGCCTGTTGCTGTACGTACAGTCTTAAACTCCTGATGATGGACGGAAAGACCGTCCGAAACATGTAGAGTGTCATTCCAAAATAACATAATCTGATACATTGGTGCACCTTTTTGGTTTTACTATAGAAATACATAGGAGAGTTACTGTACTGTATTGTTTTATGTTTATTTCATATCTGCGAAATATATATATATATATATACTTCCATCTTCCAGCACTTGTTAGAGTAGTTCATAAGTTTATTGTCACTTAATTCGCATTCAAAGAAATTTACGCCTCTTCGTCTGAACCCAGCGAACATTCTACCCTTCTGTACATTCACTCGCCTCATCGACTTTAATTGCAAACAGACTTTGTCTTCACAAATGTTGCTGATGACAGCCAGAGTTCATTACAGACGACAATCATATGCACACTACATAATGTGTATTGCTTACATTTACGCTTACTCTTACGTTGTATTTACTTCACTTTGCTTTGTTTAACAAAAACAGGTCTGCTTCTAAACAATGACTACCAGAATGATCATGAATCACTAACGTATGGTTGCGAATAAGACAATATGCACAGTTATTACCTAGATAATATACCACAGAAAAGTAATTATTTCTTACAATAGTACGTAAAATGTATCCAGAGACAGTTAAATCCAAACACCACCCTCACATACATTATCTGAACACACTGCACAAAATGAACGCATAGAGAACTAGCTTGTGTGCGCGTATGCAGGATAAATCTGCATGCGACCGGATGGCGTTCTATAAACTCAGCATTCTGGACGCGCACCAATTTGATGCTTTAATTTAATTTTGATGGCGAACTAGCCAATTAGAACCCTCAATCTCGAATTTATATGTTTACCAAATTTCTCAATAGTAGCACTTGATGAAACGCCAGTATGCTACATGTAAACCACACACGCACAAATACATACATACATACAAACATACATACATACATACATACGGCACAAACCTTGGTCTCTTATATTAACCTTCAGGCACCATGAATCCTATATATAGGACAGCCGTATCGCTACTCCCCAGAGTATGTTTTTCATATATTTAGTCAACAAATATATTTAATCATTTTTTTAGACTTTCTCTCACCATCTTCGTTTATTCCTCCGCAAAATGTCGTGTATTTCTTAATGTTACCCTTCTTGGTTCATAAAATATTCAAATTTTATATAAATGGTGTGCTAAACTGTAAATGTCCAGCTCCAGGGCCAAAGGGTTAAGGAAGAATACAGACTGAGGTTGTTACAAAAGAAAGCGACAAAAAAAAACATTTGGGCCTAACAACAGCGAGGAGACACAAGGCTGGATAACATTTCGTGAGAAAGAGCTTCATGACTTGCATTCCTCGGCAAATATTAATGGGTTAAAGACGGAGTATGTAGCGTGCATGTATAGGGGCCAAAGCACGTTTATAAAATTATGCTCGGCATAGTTGAAGGAAAAACCGTTCGGTGGGAGAAAGCTCCAAAAATCAGAAGGGAGGGTATCAAACTAGAGCCTTACGAGGACAGTAATGGAGTTCAAGTTCCCTAACATGTTGGGAAATTTATCTAACTGGTATTTCAAATACTTGTTAACATAAACTGTTGGTCGGAATTTGTGGAAAAAAAGTACCTTATTCCGCAGAGTGTAACACCCGCACTTTGAGTGGAATGATATAAAGTAGAAAATTTGCCAAAACATTCTCTAGACAGCATCACTTCCTAGTGCGTTTATATGCTGCTAGATTATGAAATGCGTTATCTTAGTAAAGACAGGTAGTAACTGCCTATCTGAAACATCACAAGTTTTGCAGATTAGGCATTTTTGTCTCAGTTTTTCTGTGAGGTAAAACAGGCTTCTGACTCATGATGGCATGCAACTCAGTAGATACAGTCGAAATCGGATACGACGTAATGAAAAGTTTTGTCTCATTATTAACAATGAGGAATTAACTAGTACCACAGAGTATCTGACGCTATAAACGAGGTGTCGCAAGAACCGATGTCGTTATAACCGGGTCATTCTGTATTTGCATTCTTGAGCAACCTGTTTCCGTAATATAGAGGATAAAAGAGCAAACAGCATAAAGGTTTCGTGCAAGATTTGAAGATCTATAACCCGTGTTGATGAAGAAACAAATCTTCTGGCAGGTGTCGAGTGGTATAAAGTAACCAGCATTGGGAGAATTGTAGTACTTCCGAAACGCCAGGAACTATTTACCAGTCGATAATGTGTCACATCCCATATATCTTGGATCTTCAAAAGGTTTTTCCTGTCAAAATTTCAACGGCATTATAAGTAGCAGAAAATAACAATACGTGTATTCCATTGTTATAATAAAACCAACTAGATGCATTAAAGTATCAAATTTATTTTTGGAATAAAATTCTACACGTTTCGGACAGTTCCTCTGTCCACCACCAGGAGTTTTTCACTGTACACACAGCAATGGTATATGTCATACAAGCTGTCAGCAAACCTGTATGACATATACTCCTGATGATGGACAGAGGAACTGTCCGAAACATGTAGAGTTTTATTCCAAAAATAAATTTCATAATTTAGTGCATCTAGTTGGTTTTATTATAAGAATTTATCACGATGCACGGTCACCTGAACGTCTAATTCGCGTATTCCATTCTTGTTAAATACACATCAGAGACCACACAACTTACAACATGGTGCAGAAACGTAAAGAAATATAAGATATAAATGCTTATAACAGTTGATAACAGTACCCATCCAGTAAAATAAAGTTCGTACTATCCATTACTGAACGTGACATAACTTGCAGGATGTGGGTGCCAGTTTAAACAGTAGTGAGGCAGAATCCTCTTCCACACACACATTGGATTTGTGTCAGCACATTGGTCTGCTGTAAAATTAAAACGGTAGTGAGGTCAGGGCGTGCATTGTGGGTTCGCTGGTGGTTCAGGCCTCGAATTTTCCCGGGGGAATAATATGGCCTGCCACAAGACCCAGCCACGGCTCGCAAGAGAATGCATTTTTCACTAAGCACAGCTTCACTCATGATCCATGACCGCGTTTTAGTGTCAAATATTTACGTCATTGTTTGTACCATTGGTTTATTTATCAAAGGTAAGTCTTTGTAGCCGTACAATAATTTCTCGTGGCGCATCTTCTAGCAACTACTGAACAATACAACGAAGTTTTTTTTCCTTTCGAGTTACGTTTTAAAGATTCACAGCTGCACAAGTTGGGAAGGGCGAACCTTTACCTTGTCTGGCGCCAAATTTAGATCACTTGTCTACAATAAGACGCGAGACTAGTCGTGTTCGCTGCAGCAGCTGGCATACATAAGATATCCACAGCAATACATTACTACGCATACCTTCAGGTCTTACTGTGCATGTGGTTGTTGTGAGAAAGAGCAGGATAGACTATTCTGTCGTTTGTCAGTTATCGTTTTTAATTTTACTTCATTTGAACCTACTATTCGCATAACAATAGTCAACAATGCGCGGTATCTAATGAAAGATTGTCTTCTGCAAATTAACGTATAAAAGTTTCCTTAGTAAGACATCTTGTTGTGTGGTTGTTTTAACTTGTTTTGTAAAGTGTGGGTGTGTGCATGTGTGGGTTTTGTACTGTGTGGGTGTGTGTGTATGCATGGGTTTTGTAATGTGTGGGGTGTTTTGGTAATACGTGTACTTGTATTTACTGTGTTTTGTATTTGTATTGTGTTTTGTATTGTTTCGTTTATGTATACTTATTCGTATTTGCTTTGTCTGTACTAGTGTAACGACTACTGCCCCCAAGTGAAAACTCAATCGCAGTTAACAATAATAACAACAATAATAATAATAATAATACCACACACTCGCAACAAAAAAATTAAATTTTCACCGAAGTGAAATATCGAATTAGTTTCTTTTACTGCGAATTAACCATTTCTTTATGCATAAACCATCTTTCCGACCTCGTCAGTTATTTAGCGCCTTCTCAAAATTCAGAAAAATGACAACTAGCTTCGTCATGTCTATTTGCACGTCCGTACAATTCGACTCACACCGGACGGATTTTCAAGAAATTTGATCTTTGAGTATTTTTCGAAAATATGTCAAGGAAATTCAAGTTTAATTAAAATCTGATAAGAACAACGGGTAGTTTACATGAAGACCGATATACATTTAACATCATATCTCGCTCAGTTCTTCTTAGAATGAGAAATGTTTCAGACAAACATTGTAGAGAAAATCAAAACACACATTTTATGTCCAAAAACCTATTTTTTAAATCGTGCCGTTTATGAGGTAATGTGGAAAAAAAGACAAGATGCTGGATAACTAATGCTATAAACACACACTCAGACTATTAACTTTTTAAAGCCCACTGGTTATGTGATGCACTAACAAGTTTAACATTCAAGAACTTTGCATTCTGCGCACACTGTATTTATGTGTTCTGTACTTATCTGAGAACAAACAGCGACTTGTGCCACTTACAGCATAAACTGATCGGTTTTTATAACTGAGACGAAAATTGTTTACTGCGCGGTACGGACTGGGTCTTTAAATACAGCAGTCTGCGCTTCGTCTTTAAATGGTTAATACTCGTTAATTACTACGTTTTACTTTAACACGTCTTGACAAGGAGGCTGGCAATTTTATTGAAGTGAAGTAGAGGACTCTAGCTATGTAACCACTAATATAAGGGACTGTAGATCTGAGCACAGTAAGTTTGCCAGCTGCTACACTCGATACTACGTCTGAGGGAAATTCCGCGGGTCTGAGGTTTAACTCACATAGAACAACGGGATTAGCGGCGCGGTTGGATCAAAAACAGCATAAGCATAAGCAGTTAATTCTAAACGAAATCTTCATTGTGAAAGCTGAGGTTCTTGCGGCAGTGAATATGAAGACTGTCTTTGGGACATGACGCCGGGCAACACGGTAGAAATTAACTGCAGTTTGTGAAGACTATTCTGCATTCATATTCGGGGTTTGGCCCTCTAAATATTGAGGTAGGAACTTCTTACGAAACTGCAAGGAATCATATTCCAGAACACAGTAACCATGCTGTACACTCGAGAACTGGGCTCTTCTTATGAGTTACTACGCAGTGAATAGCGGTAATTCCTTACCGACGTTTCGGGAAAACGTATCGGTCCCGTCGAGAAGACAGGACAGACTGTCCCGAAACGTCGGTAAGGAATTACCACTACTTGATGTGTAATAACCTAGAAGAGCGCAGTTCTCATTTACTGGGCAGCGCAAGCTTGCCCTCACGTATGCTGTACACACCTTATGCCACATGATTCAAATGCTGCTTCAGAAAGTAAAGTACATAACATAAAGGAATTGTATTCATTTATTTCACGGCTTCTAGAAGAGCAGAATAGCTACGAAATCAAATAAGGAATGTCCTCCATCATCTGGCATCACAACCTGCTTCTTTAAAATGTGTTTACATGTTATTCTTCCATCTATACCTAGGTCTCCAGTGGCTTCTTCTGACCAGGTTTAAGAACTACAATGCTGTATGTTCTTTTGTTCTCCTTCATGGAAACCGCATGCTTTTTACACCTAATTATGTTTGATTTTATTAGCTAATAACATTCTGCACAACACTCCGACTGACTCCCTCAATATGCATCATTTCGCAATTCTTCTTACCTCTCTGAGAAATCGTTTCTGAAATAACATCCACATTCTGCACTTATGGTCACACACAGAGTTCCATAACCTCAAAAGTAAATGATAAGACTCGAATTTTGTCTATTTTAATGTGAATACTGTGATACTGTTAAGTAAGGAAAAATATTTGAATTTAAAACATTCCATATCCGTGCACTGACAAATATTAATATTTACGAAGCGAATGCACACTGATAAAATGTGCTTCACCATATATTAAAATTCACCTGCGTGTTTCGGTCGCTTGTGCTACCATTACAGGGGCGCTTTACAAGAATACTGCTGAACTGCTTAAACTGTAAGGCAAAGTTACTTATTATATTTTGGCAAATGTTGGAATTTACTGGTATTCTTGTAAAGCACCCTGAAGATGGTGGCAAAAGCGGCCGAAACGTGGTGAATTTTAATATAGGTAAAGCATATTTTATTAGTGTGCATTTGTTGGTTTATTACATTAGTGTAATGTCTTGAATTTATTCGCCCAAGTAGAATATTTAATCACAGAAATTTGATACAAAATTTGAAACATGACCAAATAGCGGTAGTTTTTGTAATGGAGAGGCCATATGTTTTCTGTGAGATAAAGCAGAGTTATTAAACATTAATCAGATGAATTTTAGACGTAAAGGGATAAATACAACTTACACAGGAAAAATGCTAACTTTTCCAACACAAGATATATTTTATTCAGATATACAGGATACACGTTTATGGTTAATTAGTTAATCTGCCAACAAGCCTTATACAAGATAAATGGCAAGAATACAGTAAGAGAGCAATAACGTAGCCTGTATTTCTAAATGAAATATATGTTGTGTTTAACTGCGCACTCTGCATTTCTCCTCGATTAAGCTGCAGACAACGAGATGCATTCCATCAAACTAAAATAACTAACGTAGCTGACAGCATCTGATATCATATCCATTCACGATTATAGTACAGCTGATGCTGATGACATGCGAATCAACTGTCACAGTGCAAGCAGCTAAGAAAACTAGCTTCACGCCATCATGCCAAATACACAAGCAACTAATTTCCTTTGGGGGACAGATCTTCCTCAGAGCTAAGGGAGATGCACTTAAAGTTTATCCTAAGTAGTAACATGGCAGTGTAACGTTAGTCATGTTGACATGGAGAAATGTGGTTAAATCCACAACATAAAGCAGGAGAACTCTGTACAGACTGATTAATCGTAGGGTGTGTCACATCTCGAAATGTCACCGTAATTCTGATTTTTTTAACTTTCCTCTTTCTTTTTGAGGCACCGGTCACAACATAGCTACATTCCTGATCTCGGCGCTGACAATTATTGTAATTTAGTACTCTTCCTCATTTGCCTGCAAATTCCTCACCACTGTTGAAAAATGTCACGCAAATTAAACACAATATAACTTTGTAAACAGCGTTCTTCACTTTACATACAACAACGTAGCACAAAAGAAGAGCACTTCGCTCTTTTGGGTCATCACGGAGCAAGAAGTGGTAAGTTCTCACAGTAGTTTCGGGAAAACCTATCGGTCCCATTAAACAAATTATTGAATCCAATGACAATTGTGTGCCGGTCCCAGTGGCCGCGCGGTCTAAGGCGTAGGTCTGCGGCCGCTCGCTTGCTGGGACTGTGGGTTCGAATCGCACGTGGGGCATGAATGTCTGGCTCTTGTGAGTGTTGTGTGTTGTCAGGTAGAGGTATCTGCGACGGGCTGATCACTCATCCAGAGGAGTTCTACTGACTGTGGTGCGTCGATGAGTGTGATCTAGAAACCTCAAGAATGAGGAGGCCATGGCTCACTGGGGGCTGTTGCCCGAAAAAAAAGACAACTGTGTGCATTTTTGGTTAGAGTTACAGAAACTGAATTATAATCCACGAAATAGGAAATAAATAATTCGTTAATGCCCATAAGGCAATACAAATTTGCCACAATAAGAACATCAGACAAAGGTTGTATAAAACAAATGCACTACCATGTTATAATAAACCATGTAGGAGTTTAGTGTGTTTAAAATATAACTGTTCATCTTATGACAATTTTGTGCATTTGTTGGTTAAAATTACATTAACTGCATTAGAATGCACGGAATTTATAACATAAAATTTCTACTCTATTTCTTTTAGCTGTTTCATAGCTCATTCTTTTGAGCAACACATTATGTTGAAAGAGCGCAAGAAATGACAGGACACGCCAACATTTATTAACTCCTTAGAGCAACGTCCTTCAGGAGTTGATAAAGAGTCCCTCAGTTGTATTAATAACTGTCCAACGAGATGCAACACAAAGCAGTCTATTATTCTGCAAGTTCACTCCACATGTTTCGGGTGCCAACAACACCCATCATCAGGAGTACACAAAACTGTAACTACAACCTCCCTCCAACGTGGCCAAGCTCTAAGCTTAGCCACGTTGGAGGGAGGTAGCTGCGCACAAAAATATGACAAGTACCGGAGGCTGTAGTTACAGTTTTGTGTACTCCTGATGATGGGTGTGGTTGGCACCCGAAACATGGAGCGTGAACTTGCAGAATAATAAATAGATTGTTGGATAAAGAGGGACCAACTTGATGTCACTTGTTTCATTATTTCATTATTTAATGCTCAACATGTTTCGGATGTTAATACATCCATCCTCAGGAGCTTGCGACTTATTTGTTGAGTTATTTCATGGGTTGCACTGCTCTAGTTGAGGCATTAGTGCCTCAACCTGCTTACGGATACCACACCACCACAGCCAAACCACAACGTAACAACAACACACATCGAACCAGAGCAATGCAACCCATGAAATAACTCAACGAAGAAGTCGCAAGCTCCTGAGGATGGATGTATTAACATCCGAAACATGTTGAGCATTAAATAATGAAATAATAAAGCAAGTGATATCAAGTTGGTCCCTCTTTATTCAACTATCAAGATGATGCACGGTCCAATAAACATAAGATTCAATAAACAGACTGCTTTGTGTTGCATCTCGCCTGACATTTGTTAATACAGATCAGCGATGCACGGAATCGTGAACATAAAAGCCCCTCAGTTATTCTTTAAATTCCATAACTTTCATGACAACTGAAGATTCATTACTGTGATCACACGAGTAGCTACCGGAACCTATCCTAAGCCGAATTAGTCAAATCCGCTACTTCACAACCTATTTATTTCAGATCCATAATCATTTTATCCACCCATTCCCACAGATTTAGTAAAATTTTCCACGTTTAAGGCTCTTTGACTAAAATTGGTATGCATTACCCGTCTCTTCCATCCGTGCTACACGCCAGTCCATCTCATCTACCACCGAGCAAGTTACAGTACGTGGTAACGCTTCTGGCTCGTATTCAGGAGGTGTCTCTTTCGAATCTCTGTCGGGACACCAAATAAACTGAAGTTGTTCGTGCTTTTCCTCAGTTGTTCAGAGCACAACACGAGAATATTTTGTTCCAACAAATCACCCTGCCACCAGACGCCACATTACCTAATTATCTAGCATTATGCTAACAGGGTCGTTAAATAAACAAAGTAATGAATTCATCTGTCAAACGTTATTTGTTAAACAGTAAATATATACTCACAAAATGTTGACATAACTCTACAATGCACAGTGTTATTAACATTAATGATGACCCAGGAAGCGAAACAGAAGTAGACTTAACAAGGAAACCGAGCAACAGTATTTTGTGTTAATACTTTAAGCAGATTAGCTACGTAACACTTAGAAGTAGCTCACTTGATGTCTCGGTACATACGTTGGATTAGACAGCCTTCCTCATTAAACGCATTCACGAAACTTTTATGGTACAGTGTTAAGATGGGGATAATCGCAATAAAATCGACTCACCTAAACTTCCTACTTCTTTCACGCCTTCCAGTTCTTCTAACTTTAAAAGTCGACGTAACGTATCTTGGCATCTTCTCGCTTTCCCCTTACTTCCATTTCAGTGTATGAACGTCAGAGTCTTAAAGCCAACGCTCCTTGCCCAATATCTGACTTCCCTTTACAAGCTATACACTAAACGTTTTCAACACTCCACAGAACAGAATATCAGATATTATGTTTATTGAGCCGTGCATCGTCTTGATAGTTGAATAAAGAGAGACCAACTTGATGTCACTTACTACGTACTATATTATTTCATTATTTCATGCTCAACATGTTTCGGATGTTAATACATCTATCCTCAGAAGCTTGCAACTTATTTATTGAGTTATTTCATGGGTTGTATTGCTCTGGTTCGATGTGTATTGGTGTTACGTTGTGGTTTGGCTGTGGTGGTGTGGTATCCGTATGCAGGCTTCAGCCTGCATACGGATACCACACCACCC
>Ga0123357_10002697_pt1 | contig 20005 bp, 7 predicted proteins | sample TergutEmb28metaG_FD_89873 | JGI IMG/M metagenome (GOLD analysis project Ga0123357, IMG submission 89873) | Embiratermes neotenicus P4 segment gut microbial communities from Petit-Saut dam, French Guiana - Emb289 P4 | ecosystem: Host-associated > Arthropoda: Insects > Digestive system > Gut ...
CCTGTATATAAAATGTGAATAAAACAGGAACCAAATATGTTAGAATTATGAAACAAACTGCATTTTGAAGAGTAAAAACGGAGAGTATATACCGTGTTTAAAATATTCAGTACCTATATTTGTTGAATATATATATAAAATGCAACGTTTAGAGGTTAACGGTGTGGTACAACCACTGTAGGGGTCGTTAGGCGTCAAAGGGCTAATTTATCCAAATGGTGCATGAAATATTTTTGTCCATCATGAATTCCACACAACAGGATGACTGTAAAATAAATATGTTAGTAAATACATAATGTCAAATGAATATATTTTCTAAACACAATGCTATATTGCGACAATTCTTGCAACAAACTTAAGTCCATATACTACCATTTAATGTCAGATTTCAGCATAAATCCCACTTCATTCAAGCATCTTTCCTGTGAACTGTGATTACTGCGCGGCATGGCACAGTAATCCAGTACCAAGAAAACCATTCTGTGGATGTCAACTGATGAAACAAACATAAGAATACTTGATGAACTGTACAAACAAAATCAAGATACTCACTTCCTAACAAAAAGTGTTAAGCTCGTCTTCAATATTGCAGAAATTTGTGCAAAATACTGCTGCCTATGTTGAAATCTGACAATAAATGATAGTGTGGGTTTAAAATGGTGTCCCTATTCCAAGTCCAGGGTCAATTATGTGTTCCACCAGTGTGAGGGAGAGGAAAGGTAAGAGTACAAATACCAAGTCAAGAGGTGAAGAACTAAAACAGAGAATAGTGTTGCAGATACAAAAGAGGCATTTTGTAATATTATGTACATGTAAAATTTGGACATAATCTGTATGCAGCTTATGGTAAATTTTAAGAGTGTAATGATATTATACCACATTCTATGCTGTTACAATTAGAAATAATATTACAGTTTGCCAACTAAATGTGCCAGCTGTGAAGACATCTGATGAATTTACCAAAAATATACCTGTGTTGTTTCATAGATATCATATTGACATTCTACTACAATAAGCAATCAAAAATGAGCATTCAGCAACAACACAGTATATACAGATACACAAATTGGGACTGTTACGATAGGCCCTTCATTTGCGAACGGGGAAAGATGCTCCCTGGTTCATTAATTCAAAACCTAAGACTAACACCAAACACTCATTATTGCCATAAGTAAACTGTAAATGTAACAGTCTGACCAGCTTCCAATATTATGGCTGGTTTTCTAGATATGTAAAATTGGAAAATTTGAGGGTAACAGGTACTGGTTACGAAATGTGAAGTCTAATCAAGCTCCAACTGACCTTTTACACATAAATCTTATGACAAGTGTACCTGACCTGGCAAGTTTACATTACATGATGCATATACCTCCATTTCAACTCATGTTAGCACAGGAAACCTACAGGTTGGTGGTTGAAGGAGTGATCTGAAGGAATCCAGGCCAATCTTACAAAACGTGGGTTTGATTCAGCTCGTTACATGGGATGTTGGCCACTAATGTGATTCCGCTAATTACATAGGATGGTGACTACTACTATAAGACCAAGCATAACAAAATTAGGCACAGACACTAGAGTTCCCCAACTATGTTCCACACAAATTCAAACCAAGTCTCCAGAGTGGCACATGCAAGTTCTCTATGGCCGAGTCAATTAATGTGGTACTACTTGGTTGGTTGAGACAGTGGGATATTACACAAAACAAATGACGAACAAAGAAAACACTGTTTCTCATACCCACAAATACTTTGAAATTTCCCCAACAAGTCCAAATTCAACAATATTTTATGTTAACTCAATCTGACATACATGTAAGTTTTACTTCAGTGATTAGGTGTGTCATGTTTCCAACCCATTCCAACAATTCAGTGTGCACTGCAATCATCATCTCATGAAATCTCAGGCAGACAGACTAATTTATAGGTCTTATAATGGAAATACCAATTGGGGTTGGAGTGGGATGTGGAATGATATGCTATCACACACCTATCCCTATATTCAAGGCCCACGTATGAATCCACTGACCCCTTCCACCTCACTACTCACCCTGAAGATGAAGCATACACTTAGCAGATAATTACAGTCAAATACAATGCATTTATTGTAAAAACATTCAATTTTACACAATTATCCTGCAACATGTTTCACACATCACGACCATCATCAGGCAAAATCCCTACAAAAATGTACAATGTAAGGTAAACTTTAATGGCTTTCTTGATTTCAAACTTTCACCGTGTTCTGAATGTTGTATTCTTTCTTTCGGGCGATTCCCCCATGTCTGAATTTATGTGCCGACGTTTTGGAACACTCTATCTGTTCCATCTTCATAGGCAGTGTAAGTACGAAAAATAAACAGGATAAGATTGTTGGGGTATTTATACAGAAAACAGTTTGGCTTGAAAATAGCCTGAGCCAATCGGATGGAGGGGGAAGGGGAGGATCCGAGTAGAGAAACAGGCTGTAGAGGGCAAGGACACCAAGTGGAGGACACAGTAAGTATGTGAGGGAAAAACAGCATTGTGTTGGAGTGAGGAAGTGAAGCCATGGAATGGTAGAGTTTAAACTACTGTGTTTCTAGTAGCTGTCTCCTTTCTTTAAGAGTGTGAAGATGGGGTTTCCAGGATATGCTTAAGGTCAGGCTTTCCTTTGTACATATTTGTAGGGATTTTGCCTGATAATGGCAGCAATGGCTGAAACATGTCAAACCATAAGGATGTAAGAACTGAATGTTTTAACAATAAATGTACTGTTATTTTTGAGAGTAATTATCTATTAACTCTATAGTTCTATCAGCACAACCGGATATATTTGCCTAAGACTGAAGATGGAGACTGCACCAAAATGGAATACCTCTCACATACAGCATGGTTAATGCCACCCCTTCTCCCAAAAGAAGCTGAATTCATAAATTAGACACAGCCTGCAAAACCGCAGAATAACAGTAATGTACCCTATTTGTGGGTCTACAAGCATAACTAAAACATATGTTACATATGGTGGTCATATGTGCATACACATGCATCTGCAAGAGTGCATGTCTGGGGGGAGCAGTTCATCTACATGGTAACTGTACTGTAAAACTGTTCACTAATTATAATTTAAAATTAATAACACAAAATTACATTTTCAATGCCATACATAGTGTATCATATACATGTCTCCTTCCTCTGATGATGAGCCCAGGGACCACACAGTCAAATTACAAAAGCAGCCACAAAATAATAAGTCTTTTCTTCACTTTGTCATTTCTACTGTGAAGAGTTTCTTCCCAATCCATTAAACTTTCCTCAGATTTTGATGAAGAATTATTTCCCCAAAACATAATCACACTAACTGTATTTTTGGAATTGAAAAATGTTGTCATATGCTGCACACTTCCATATTATGAACATGGTTCAGTATTAACGAAAACATCTGGTATATAGAGGTTGTAAGTAAAGACAGTTATATGAAAACACGTTCAATGTTCACAAATGTCTTCCTGTAAAATGGAAAAAGCAGCAAATTGTTTGAAAGCTTTCTGAAACCAAACAATTTTATTGGTTCCAGTGCTTTATTGCACTATACCCACGACTCATGCGACATCTGCTGTGCTTTGCAGGCCCGCAATGTTGGTCATGTGCCACACTGAAAAGGTGAAAATCTGAACCCCTTAACCTACCTCTTATGACACAGTGACAGACAATACTGTCATTGACAAACGATACTCCTCATCTGACAAAACAATGTCATTTTCGTCAGTTTCCCAACAAAGCCATACGTCACCATAGGAGAAAGTAACACTGGTGTCAAAACAGTAAGTTCAAATGGGCAATGTACTGCACAAGTGATGTAGATAAATTCTGCAATTATCCTTAACAATAATGGTAATTCCAGTTACACTATCACCCTTTTGGGATGTCTGTTGCAAGCAGCTTGGTAGTTACATCTGATATATTTGCATTGGACTGCTTTGCACATCTTGAACGTGTGTCTGTATTATACTGTCCTTCTGGTATGAGGTACTAAAGTACTAAAATCTCACCCTTGATGATCCCTTCTTCAGCACAGTAATTTAATGCGTGTGAACTCTTGTGCAGACTTTGGTACATCTTGCATATTCACCTTAATTCATTCAACAGAGGATCCCCTAGTGTACCACAGACGGGCCTTCATTACTGTTAGCCAAATATTATCTTCCACAACTATTCATTATTTGATCACTACAGGACCATTACAAGAGGGAACACAGAGTCTATACAAACAGTGCTTGTCACACATTTGACCAAGACACAAAACTATGTAAAATATGTTGCAGTGCCAGTAAGCACACTCTGTAGTTTGAAGGTTATTTCTGCAATTAAAAATTCAATACTTGGTCATAACTACATCACAAGTATAGCAAAAAAAGCTGTCCCTGCAAACAAGGATTACAGAAGCAATTCTGAGATTACCACAAAACAAAACACATCCCAATGTAGTCAACATCTGCTAAATTCAGTACACTCCATGTATAGAACCTACTCATATTTTGATGGGAGCTGCAGTATCCTCTACATACCTCACATTTCAACAAAATGTTATTCAACATACACGTAGTCAACACATTGTTATTTGAGCGCACATTATCAGTTTGCACACAACTCCAAGTAATGTAAAATTCCAACTCAAGATGCCTTAACCCTACGAGGTACAGCAGCAATGACAAACATCTTTTCTTACCTGGTGCCACATGGGTATTAAAAAAAAAGCAGTCTCTACCAATTAGAAGTGGTGCCCACTGTCCTAACTAGTCCTGTACATTCTTGTAGGCTTAATGGGATATTGCCATCAATACATTTGTGGCAGTTCATCAGTTTAATCTTGTGACATAAATGGCACTCACTTTGTTGTTGAGATGGCATCTTAAATATTATTTCATGTCTTTTACGATTCAACAATCAATGACAAAATACAAAACTGTGTTCTCTCGCAGCAATCTTTCTCTGGTAATCATACTTCTCAGTATTCAGAATGCATAAAGTAACAACAAAAATACACATACAGGCAAGTAATTAATTATTAATAGCTCCAAATATTAATATGATCAAACCATGCAATCATTTGTGCCAGCCAGCAATTCAGTTGATGCTGAACTTGGCACTGGTGCAAGTATTTCATAATCCCAGTGTTACAGGATCTTAGAGTTTATTTCACACCACCAAACAATGTTGCACGTACTGCACACAAATGGACCACCACAAATCTGATGACACATTAGCAAATTAAACTGTAATAACTGTTCTGAACACGCCATGGACAATAAATTATTCAACTGGACATAGATGACATGCCACACAACGATTTTGTGTTACACAGAACTTACTAAGCAATTGTATATGTACAAATACACAGGTGGTTCTACCCTGCAGCGTGGTATTGCCCTATACATTATGTAATTCAAAAAATTATCACCTCAGTGTTCTTTAAAAGATCCGCCATTGATTAGAAGCCAACATTATTTTATCATTAACTGACTGACAATATTGGCTATATATCTGACTATCCTACACTCCATCCAATAGTGCCGTAATACGTGAATGGTGTGAAATAAGCGACTGTCATTGTCATGAAGCTTACCAACGCTCAGCCATACGAAAAAAAAAATTGCCAAAATATGAATGTATGTACAGTAAGATTAACAACAGTCGCATTATACATCATTTATATGCACTCGTAAATCCAAAAACTGCAAATGCCACATCCATAACTTACCTACCGCGTTGTTTATAGTTTTTCACACAATGACGAATTTCGGACAATAAACAGGTTAGCTGTCATGGCGAAACATCACGGCTTCCAAGCGACACTACATTACATGACTTTTGTCAACTAGTGGGTGTAGAAAAGTTACAATCACAACCACACATACAATTTTTGGATCATATGTAAATGCAATATACATAATTTATTCACGAATCGCACTCATTTCAAAAGAAATTTGATAAAAACAAAGAACGAAACACATTTTAGCGTCGCAACCACTTATCGATAGCCTCAGTCGATTTTCGTATCACTCCGCTTCCCCGCGCATAGCCGTCTTCATTTACGATCTGTGTTCGGAATAGTACCTGATCGGAATATAGATGAAGAAGTGTAGTTTCTAACATAATAAAGTAGAAATCTGCGATCTCAAGTTAACCGTGCAGAAGATGGGATTTTGGAATTGCTATACAATTGAAACTCTTTTCGTGTACCCAACTACCGTGACAGTCTCTTTCGTTTTATTTCCCAATGCTGTATAGTGCCAAGAATCGAAAAGCTTAAGTTATACACTGCGATAACTGGTACAAAAACTAAAGATGTTCGTGCAAATAAAGTAACATCATACCTCACCCTATGTAGGCCAGAAGTACTACTGATGTTAAAGTTGTGATTAAGTTCTTAAACATTAAGAACCCCCTTCGGGTCTTACTTTGTCTTTTTCGTGAGGGTGGCCCATTTACTTGGTATGCCTAGAGCGTAAGTTTATATTGTGTTAGAACTAGTCATCAGTAACTGAGTACAGACATGTACTTGGATCAGTCGATATGGGTAGTTTTTCGGCAGGAGCTCCTTTGCCTCAGCTTTCTTAAATTACATTCTAGCGGGGGGAAAAAAAAATAATAATAATAATTCAGAATGTTCACAGTACTAAAATAGGATTGACTTGTGACATATATTGTTTCACATGTTCCAAGTACGTGTAAATTTTGCCTCTCCTGCTCTGCTATATGTGCAGTCAACCTATGGGAAGTTTTTCAAAACTGATAGCAACTCAATCCAAAATTAATTGCCTTCAAGCACCCATTCTTGTGGTAATTATATATGTATTTTCTCAAAATGCAATGAATCACACATTCCATTTTCTTTACTGTACAATCACATACATACAGTATGTACTTGCTTTATTCTACTTTGTGTAGAACATTTACAGCAAATATTTATATGTACACACATCATCTTATATACACATGTAATAAAATGTAACACCTCACAGATACTAAAATTACTGTATATGTAAAATGTAGATACTATTTACAAAATATTTTCAGTTATACAATAACTGGGACTATTAGAATATATTTACCTGGAAGAATGACTAGTACTCTAAATGCTTGAGCAATACATCATAATTGAAGAACATTTTGGTTGAGGCCCATTTTGAACTATGGCATATGCTACTGCAGCCAGTTATTACTGCATGTACTAAGGTGGAGGAAGAGGACCAGAGAAAGAAGAATAAAAAAAATGTTAACATAGATATAAAGCAAGTCTTCTGATAGAATGATACCTTGTACCACACATGACAAAGGTGATGCAATTACAAATGTATTTCCAGTTACTAAAACAGTCATTCTAAAAGTCAGACATCAAGTATTGTTTTTCAACCAACAAACTTAGATCAACTGTGAAAAGACATAGAAGTAATAAATACACAATTCCTCTCCTGAAATATCGTCCAAGAATGAATGACCAAAAAACGTTTTTGTACATGAGTAGTCTTAACACAAATCCATTCATACAGCAGATATGGCAACAAGTTAACAAAGTGGTGAAGTAAATACATATAAAACAAGACTTGAGTCTTGAGAGTCTCGTGGCAGTAACGATGAAGAGTACAGTTTTCTGGGCTGTGATTCTATTTAGTTAGTAGAAATGTACAGACATTGGAGGAGATGGGCAGTAGCATCCTCTGAAGGGTTGGTAAATGTCTGCCGTGCTCTGAGAGACATTCCAAAATTCATCAAATATAAAACTCGCTGAGAAAGTAAGAATACTCACTAGCCCTTAGGAGATTTTCACTCTTCTGGGATTTTAGGCAGCATAGACTGGCAGTTTGTTACAGTCATTGTGGGGACATCCTGTCACTCCCAAAGAGTCAGTAACGAACTACCAGTCTGTGCGGTGTAAAATCCTATAACAATGAAGATCTCATTAACACCACAGCAGAAGCCTGAAATCACGCACCTGCTAGGATGATATTTCAGTCTTAGACTGTCGTTGATGGAAAATGGTATGTGTAACAAACAATGACATTCTCCTTCCATGTGTGGTCCTTAAGGCATGTGATTTTTTAATTTCACTTACTGTAATACTATATGAAATTATACTGATAAGAGAACCATAACATGATGCCACAGTCCGTATCAAAAGAGAATTGTCAGAATTACTAGATCAGCCCTTAAAATAAATAATAGTACAGGTAAATAAGCACTGATACTGAATATTACTGCAATTTCAAATGCAGCCAAGTAAATTATCCAAAAATATTTTTCATAATATGATACTGGTGGTTTTCATTACCATTACTGTATATCATTTGAAAGAAGTGATTTTATCTTGGGTCATTTTAAAGCACTGAAAAAGTGGTGAAGTTTATAAGGTTGGATGTGAACCAGCATGGAGAAGTGGCATGGAGAATAAATCTGACTAAATGGACAAAGAGGTCCATGAAAATGTCTGCACAGCCATTCTTGAAGAGTATTAAGAACAAAAGACACCTCTTCAACATGCACCAAAACACACTACCACATAAAAAGATTTGTTTTCACACTGACATTCAAAGTCTACTGATGCCAATACTATACTGTTTCAAACAAAGAAACCCTCTGAAATTTCAGAGGAACACTCCCACTAGTTTAATACAAAGTAACACTAAAGATAGTACAAATAAGTTCATTCAAACGATGACAAATGTCATCTAAAACAACACAGTGCTAAGCTTAAAAATATTTTATACACACACACACACACACATATGTATATATATATATATATATATATATATATACACAGACACTAGAGCCCAGTTTAGTGTCCTACTTGACATAAATGTATGTACAAAAAGAGTATTTCTAGATGCAGCAATATACTTTTGCATATAAGCATAGATGAACATGGAATAATTGAATAAAATATATCAGATGCAATATGTAACTATGCTAAGGGTTTGAACATTCCTGTAACTGCCTTACAGGAAAGTCATGTTTCCAGCAGTTTTCTGCATTCATCACCACACCAAAATGGTAATAATAACTAGTATTTAGTATTTCTGAGGAACATGTTTCTTTGTAACACCAGTCATTTTTACCATTCTCATATGTTGCTTTTCCTACAACATTATGATAATGTGGACTTCGATGGGAACTTGAAGACAGGGATCATGTCTGACTTTGACAGTATCTGCAGTGCTTCTGCTGAACATATTTTGGTAAAGTTTATATTAAGAACTTAACAGTGAACCTCAAGATTATGTACGGTAATGTATGTTAGTACAAGCAGTCTTAATCTCTCAGGTTCTGTTACCAGAGAATTAGTTTCTTTTAATTTGTAATACTGAAACAAAAATGTTTGAAAACCGTTTCAGCCCATGTGAGCTTACACTTATAGTAAGCATCCACAAACATAAGGAAACTTGTAGACTGAAATTATAGAATTTTGAGTAAATATTTATATTATGTACGTTCTATAATGTCATTGTTTATAAATCAATGCATATTATGTTGCCATATGACATGGATTTGATGAATTTAAATGTTGTGACAATGTAATGCCTCTTGTTCTTCTGATACGTAAATGGATCATTACATAGTACGTAATTATTATGCAAGACATGAAAAATAATTTCTAACATCACTAACCATGTTATTTCTGAGTCATCAGTCTAGACTCATGTCCCTGTAGTATCAAAATTTTATTCTGAATTTCTGAGTCCACACAACAATGCTTGAAATGTTTTAATGCAAAAGATCTATTTGACTAAATCTTAAATAATGTTAAAAAGTACTTTACACATTGTTACAGTTTTCTTACATACATCCCTGGACCTCCCAATCCAAGGCAGTTAAATTATGTTAGGCCTTAAAGTTGCTTACAAAATGTAAATGAAACCATATTTATTTTTTATGCACTCCTCTGGATCCATTCTATTGTGCGCTATGACAATGAATGCATTGTAAACCAGATCTTTGCATATTGAAACATTTAATTTGCTTTGTGTAAATCACATTCTTAGCGTTATTTTAATGATACAAATAAGATGAACCCTAACATTCATACGTGCATGTGCGTGCACATGGGTGAATATAACAAATATTCTGACAGACCTAAATAGAAACCTGTTCATACTGCTCAGTTGAGTTCCCTTTCTATTCTGCAGTTGCAGGAGTGTGTGCTTTCATTTTTCAGGTACTTGATAGTTTTCTTTGTGCACTGTTAACTGCATGTTAGTTGCAGCTAAAATTTTTTCTATTTACAAGGGAAATAGTTTGCTTAAATCGAAGGCACTTTGTTAATTTGTGGTTATAACTTATCATAATTTTCATATTCACTTGGCATCACAATGAACTAGACAGAGTGTTTGGAAATATCAGTTGGTCTTTCAGTAAAACAACCAATGTAGTCAGTACTAACACTGATCAAATGCAGCCACATTGAATGATGGCATAACTATTACAATAAAATAAAGACGCTGCAGTAAGAAGGCTAAGGGAAACCCTAACAGACAATTCCCCCCCCCATAATGGTAGTAGATGAGGCACTGTAACACCAAGTGTAAGCATAATTAGTGAACAATTTGACGTTCAGGTGCCCATGCATCATGATAAATTCTAATAATAAAACCAACTAGATGCACTAATTTCTCAAATTTATTTTTGGAATAAAACTCTACATGTTTCGGACAGTTCCTCTGCCCATCATCAGCAGTTTTTCACTGTACACACAGCAAACCTGTATGACATATTCCATTGCAGTGTCTACAGTGAAAAACTCCTGATGATGGACAGAGGAACTGTCCGAAACATGTAGAGTTTTATTCCAAAAATAAATTTGAGAAATTAGTGCATCTAATCGGTTTTATTGTAAGAATTAATGAACAGTGTATTGAAAAGTATGTGGAATGATGTATGTGGTCTAATTTAAGGAACTACGTACAGTTGCATTTGACTGTAAGCACTGAGGAATACCACACATAATGTGTCAGGGTAACCAATTATCAGGCCACGTCTCCAAAATGTGAAAAAAAGAGCTTTTCCCATTTGAACCTGACGTACACTGAGCAGTGTAAGTCTTATCAACCAAAAAATTATTAACCCAGTGGGATTAAAAGTGCGCATTCTGTGGAAGTTCTGTTCATATTACCCATCATGTGACCTTTAGTTTTTTGTGCTCAGTTCACTCATCACAAACCCCTACCTACTGACAAATGATAGACCCTGTGTTTAACAACATTTTTTGTGGCAGTCCTGGTGTATACAATGTCAATCAAAGCTTGCTCACCCACTTACATATGAACTACTCATTCTGTCACCCTCTGGTAATGCAGAAAGTGAAAGTTCATTGTTACAGCAATAAATGCTTGCAATTTCTTTCATCTCACCAGCTTTTAAAATGTTAATACCCTTCAGGTATCAGTACCTCTTCCACCACTCCCAGTTTATGACAAATCACAATTTCCATCACCCCCATCATTTAATGCTTGACTTAATCAGGAATTTATACAGCCATACATGTAACTTAGGGTGGGGGGGGAGGAGCAAATGCCCCTCCAGTATTTTTCCAACCTAAACATAGTCAGTCAAGTATGTGTGCATTGGGGCTGAAAGTGGCATAAAGAGCGTATGTATGTATGTAAAGGACTGGTTCCAATGAATTTTCCCCATCTTTCTAACTTGACTCGTCATTAATATTTATATAAAATTCAGAGTGACTTACTAATTATGTTAGTGTGAACAGAGGAACACTTTTTACTACTATGACTGATGACCTTTCATGATGTAGCACTCAAGTACACAGTCCAAATAAAACCAATTTTCTGGCTGTCAAGGTATCCAGATGGAGTTCAGTGCTGATTTTGTACATGTTTAGGATCATGCAGTGTTATGACAAAATTGGGTGATTCAAGACCTAATTTTCAAGTAAAAATCCAATACCTAAGGCTGTAGGAACCTTCCTCCAAATTTCAAATATTATGCAAACAAGCCAGCCATTATCACTTGATATACACATTAATTTGCACATTTCAGTATCCGCTACCACTGCCCGCATCACACTTGAATACACATCACAGAAGGCACAATATTGAAAGACATGATAATCACTGGAAGAAACACAAAAACTGCTAATAAATGAACCTTCACAGGGTTTTATATCTATAGATTCTGTCTTGAAATCTCATTTGTAGAAAATATTAGGCTATAAAGTTTTCAGGATTACCAGGAAAGTGTTCACATTAAGTCCAGGCACAAAAAATATCCAGATTAAGCCAGGTATTGAAACTGACTTGACATTTGACTGATAGATCAGTCTTTCCATGCCTGAGTTAAATGGTAATGAAACTGGAAAACAGGAGGCACTATGTTAATTTGTCCCTGTACTGAATTAAAACGTGACGCCATGGAGATATGGGGGAGTAGTTGTGTAGTTCCATGCACTGTCCTCAGCAGCAAATGAAGATGAGTGGTCACGTTCACACCCTGTCCACTTTAACTGCACAAAAAGGCCTGTGGTACTCACTGCATAGCAGATGGTTGGACACAGACATTAAAACCTCAACCACTAGCATGAATGAAACCCCAGTCATCCAGACCACAGACTAGTCCTGATGCTAGTGAGCTGTCTCATGCATAAAGACACTATGTATTGCCATAAATGTCACTGAAATATTTTCCTGCAAACAGCAAACAAGTGTGAGAAATCTTCAACCATGACTATGTCACCACATATATGGGCACAATACAATGCTAGTTTATACCAACAGCCAGTGCTGGTAAGTGTCGTAAGATATGTTACATAATAAACACTCTTTGTTTAAAATTACAAAGTAGTGTCAGAGTTCAGTAGTTATCTCATCCTGTGGGCGGAAGCCAAGGGTGAAGAAGTCGTCTTCATCAAGATAATCCCTAGTTGCAGACCACTCAGCGAGGATTGTATAATTGGCTGGATTGAATTCCCAACTTGGGGTGAAGTCCCCATGAATAAGAGATGGCTGTAGCAGTGTTGCATCTCTCCTCAAAACACCATCACCACATGTTAAATGGGCATTATGATAATTGTTATGAAATGCTGAGATGGCCAGTTCTTGTAGACTGTGGTTTTCTGGTACTCCCATGTGGTGGTTTTGATTATTTTGACCATTAATGTATTTATCTGAAGCAACGGGTTGAAATGTTGTCAGTGCCCGCTGATGTGGTTCTGGACTCTGATAAACAGATGATGATGAAGATGATGATGCCTGATTTGTTTGGATTGGAACTTGAAGAAATGTGACCAGCTGGGCCTGTGCAACCTGCAACACAGCAAGTGGTAATTACATTACTATTTCTTACATACACAGTCACAAGTAGTTATTTGATATGCAGTGAACTGCAACTTATGTACAGCTAACATTTACAACAAAGCTCACACATTTAGCACACATTCATTTAATATGGATAGGTATGTATGTGTGTGTGTGTAATAACAGAAGGCGGTCCCTAATAACTAATGAACAAATGGTAGATTTTTACGCAGCCTGGTATGTATATATCATTATTGCAGTCTACTGCACTTTATGCAGTTTAATTTCTTACAGTAAGGAAAGCTACATGCCAGCAGTATGATCTTTTGTGGGTAATATCAGCGCCATTCAGTTCAAGGAACATTGTAAAAGAAGCATACTGGGTGCAAACTACTTAATAATTTTTCTTGTATATTCTGTATATGTTATATATCTGTATGACTTATTCAACATCCTACTGTCACTTTGAGTAAATTTTGGATCTACAGAATTCATAATGTATACAGCTATTTAAAAAAAAATAAACCTTTCTTAAGACTGGATTTTCCTATAGAAGACAAAGTAGCATTCCACCACACTTCACAAAATATGTATATAACATTAAGAAACCATGTGAGATTTGGTACAGTCTTACATTATAAACATACCTCTTGATTATTTACGTTAAAAATTACAGACACACTGGCTGTTAAATTTATAAGTTGTCTGTTACTGGAAAGCTCTACTTCTAGCAGGTAAGTGCAAAAATGTCACAAAATTGAATGAGTATTGTAAGTCTCCAGGCTTCCACCACACATTGCCACTTGTGGCCAATCCTTACAACCTTCCTACGTAATTGACCTACTTCCTCTTCCAAATCACTTGAACAGCAATTTAATTTCCCTGATTAAGTGGCACATTCATCCAAAACATCAGAGCAACTATCTTATCTTCTATTACATGATGCAAGAACCTAGAAGACTGGCATTTGTGTGATGGCTAATTCATAATTTCTACTCCTTCATGTAAACGTTGGGTACTTTTAAATGATAGAAGACATACAATGACTTCTTGTTTGGTTCTGAATGAATCAAAGCAGGTCATTTATGGTACTTGAATAGGCATATTTTAGAAGTGACATACCTATGACAGTATTATTCTACCCAAACGTCACTATAGTCTTCCATTATATTACATTATATTTCACTTACATTTCACTATAGTAGTGACAGTGATATGGTTGATGGAATAGTAATAATTATTGCGCAATTTCCATATCAAACATCAGAGAAATGCTGTCATTGTAATGTTTATAGAAACTGAGTAATTCAGAAATGTCTAAGAGTCTACTAAATTTTAATTCCTCCCTCCTGATTAATGAACACACTGTTACTTTTGACAACTTGCAGTGTAACGGTAAAGGTAAAGTGATTCCATTACAGGCCCAGTGTGGCCCAGAGGGTGGGTAGAGGTATAGCCCTACTCTTCCATGACCGCGGCACTAGAAGGGGGTGAGTGGTCAGCAGCACGCCCCGGCCACACTTTACCCCTGGGAAAGACACAGTACCCATTGTACAGGAGGCTGGGTGGGCCTCAGGGCCGGTCTGGACGGGCGGAAAATCTCGTCCCCACCGGGATTCGATCCCGGACCGTCCAGCCCATAGTCAGTTGCTATACCGACCAAGCTACCCGGCCAACGCAGTGTAATGGTACCATGCCATATTTCCTGCACATCCATTGTTTGGTTTGATTTTGTTTCACATATGGAAGTGAATAGACAAGCCATCATACAGATGTATACACATGACCTCTCCTGTAGCAGTCTTTTCGTTTATACAGTATACAGTATATATATAAAATACTTTTAAAAAGTGTGCCAAATGTATTTACATTTTCAGTAAAACTTCAATGAATTGCTTCTTAATGAGCAGACAGTGTAGGAATAATTATAATGCTGATTGCATAAATCCTACAAACCTGTTGAGGATTCTGCTTCTTATATCTTTGCAACACACGTTCTCCCCAAGCCAAAAGTTTCTCCCAGTCAGATGGAGGGGTCTCTAACAGATGGTCTGGTCGGTTTAGAAGTGTAAGGATCCGTGCCAGGTCTGTCAGCACTGGTCTGTAATATCAGAGGAGTAAATTAACCTACCAAAAAAGACAGGAAATGTACATACAATGCAACATTGAGGCATGTTTATATATTTGAATTCCGGAACCTTTTCAGATTACCATACCAATGAATCCACCATAGTCACACTTTTTATTTCTCACAACTTTGCACATACAGAATTTTACTACTATATTCAGGTCTCCTGTTATATTTCTTTACAGAATTTCTTTGAAACATCTTGGCAAAACCTCCAGTATCAAATGTCCTGAAAATCTGAATAGCAAGAGCCCAGTTGTACTGCACAGGGTGGTCAAGGCAGTCATGATAACACTCTCAGATCAATCACATTCACATCACATCTGAACAGTGGTTGCACAGCAGAACAGAGCTTTCCAACTTGATTAATCTATTAATATTTTATGCCACTTTAAAGTTATAATCCTTTACATTTTACCGATAAGCTGCAAAAATTTGCGTATTATGATATTTTGCTTGTATGGTCTGTCAGAACTGCAGGGACAGGCTCCTTCACAACCTAGAACCGCTCATCACTTTTTCATATCCTATCATTTTGTGTGTATGCACTCTGGCCCTGCATTTTAACATCAGTTCGGTGTGTGTGTGTGTGTGTGTGTGTGTGTGTGTGTGTGTGTGTGTGTGGGTGTGTGTGTGTGTGTGTATCTTTATGCTACTGTTTTGGATGTTTAGTTTTTTTATTTGATATAGTCATAAACAGCCACAGATGATGAAGTGCCTCTACACAAACAACAAACACAGACACATGTGAGCTCCACATGCACGCACTTTAGGCTCCCATCCTTTTAAGTCCTGTTTTATACTATGTCACTATAGTGAGTCATTGTCTAAAACTTAATTCACCTTCATCTTATATATACTTGTAAATCGTAAATTTAACATGAAATGTGGTTTAAAATTTAAAAAAAAAAAAAACATTCACTATCAAAAAAGAAATGAATTTCAAAGGAAATGTGGCTCACTACTAAATACCGTAACTGCATCAATATTTTGCCAGTGCCTCTGGTTTACAAACTGAAAATACAAGTCCAAGATTCATGCAGAAACCCAAACCTGTAAGCCTGAACTGTTGAATCTCCATGGCCACTGGAATGGTATAATTCTCGTACTTGTCGTCGTGTGTCATTCAGCATTGCTAAGAACACAGGAGCTTCACATCGAAGAGCTGACACATGTTTCACAAAGTCCCTCCTCTCTGCTGTATCTAAAATGATACATGGCCAATTAAAGCACAAGTGACCAGTCATATCTTAGACAAGCGTACTGGTAACACAACTTGCCACTCTAACAATGGCTACATTTTATTTCTGCACTTCTGTAGAATGTGATCACGCTAGAATGTCAAGTCTCCCTATTTGGTTACCTCTCCATACACAATGTGATATCAATAAATCTGCACAGCTCAGATGTTCCTTATCTACATAGTACCAAGAAGTCACTCTAGCCCTTCATATCTCTGGCTGACACTGTGAGCTCCATCATGTGTTGGATTTGTCTCCAGGTGTTTTGTGACATTTCACATCACACTGCTCGTTTTTTCGATGTTAAGGCAGCTTCTACAGTGACTCACAGTTCACTGCTTTTGTTGTACCAGTTTTAAGCCACTTTTTCATGGATGAATCCTCAGAAGCTGTTGTCTGGTGTGGTCATGTTGGACCATGGCAGTGGTGACAGTGAAGCTGAAGATGAATGATCAATCCACCATCCCAGAAGCTTCTGTTTATGATGACATTAACTATTAGCACAAAATGAGCCAGAGCACCATCATGCTGAAACCATACTAGGTCTCTGATTCCTGTGTGTTTAGCTCAGTTATTAACCAGTTCTGAAACATCACTCTGATCATAGGCTCTTCAAAACAATACAGTGAAATTAAGTACTTTTCAGTAACACCTACTCACAACATAATGTAAAGTGGATTGTTTTCCACCTTCTATTTTAATTTTCTTTGCCCAGAAATCCAAGATTTTGTCAGAGGCAAGTAGTATGAAATTGTTTAAACAATAAAGCACATGCCTTACTGTATCTGTTCGTATCCACAGTACCGAGTTCAATGACAAAAAGGGTAAAATGGCTTCATTAGCCAGTCCTTCCAAATGTGATAATGCGAGATCAAGCACCATATTCACAGTTCTGTTGCAACAAGTACGTTCCCATGGAGCCAGCAGTAGTGGCAGTGTTTAACATCTGCTGACAGTCATCCACTTCAAGGACTGTTTTGGAACTGCTGAAAAGAAATCTTCCTTTCTCCTCTGTTTACCTACTGATTAATATCTGTCATTATGTGAACATACAATCTGACAGATCACTTACAGCTGAAACATACTTGCCGCATGTTAATTTTCATCCATTAACTGTTTCACACTGTTCACCCAGCCCATGTTAGTTATCACCAGTCAGTACTTGAAATCTTGTGGTTAGAATACCTTGTTCATGATAATATCCACTTTTGCATAGGGGTAGAGTGACTACTATGCACCCTCTACTTATATTTTACATTGTTAAGCTGTCTGCAACATATCTTTAGACATCATTTGTTTCCACTTGCTACCAAGACATGATAATGTATCACAGAACCATCTTCTACTGAAAGTATGCCAATCATTTCATACACAGCACAGAAAGCAAAACAAACCTGTGATGATAAAGTGATGTTTATTACCATCTAAAAACACAACAATATCATCACTAATATGACAAAAACTTTGTAGTTAACTTCTGTGATGAATTCAGGCAGTATGTGTAACTTTTAATAGCTGAGTTTATATTCAAAACAATGCAAATCAATGGAGAAAAAACCTTTATTTTTACTTGATAATAAATTAACAGCTCAAAATGTTAATGAAGAGACGCTGTGAAAATTCACACCTAGATTCAGATGGCCTACTACAAATTCAGCAGCAGAAGTGCCAATATTCATCAAACAGATGAAACAACAATACAAGGATGCAAATATGAGACATCCATACTGGCTGTCTTAATTATCAAAACAAATGTAATTACCAAACTGACATTTCTCTGGCAAATAAAAGCATTCTTCACAGATTTGTAATGTAGCAATTTGAAAAAGAAGTAAGCTACATAATGGCTTTAACTCACCCTGATCCAGAGATCTGTTACACGCAGAATTTGAAGAGAAGATTACTCTTTTTGAAATCCTGTGTCTTCGATTTCGTACATATAGGAAACTTCCAAGCAGGACACCCATGCAGATAGCAGCACCACTTACAGTTCCCACAACAATGGCCAGTGTTTGACCTGGGAGCCCAAAAAATCCCGTCTCTGAAATATACAAACAACTACTTGTTAAGAGTTACCATGCTTGTTATTTTAACTGCTGTGTAACACATTTCCTTTAGTTACTTCTACTGGGTGCAAGTCACATTACTGGTTTGCATAACAAAAATACTTTTCAAATTCTACATTAATGGATACAAAAAAATTCACATCTACATTATTTATCATGTTCTATCATTACTAAGGTTGTATATACACATATGACTGTTCCTTAATTTATTTAATTACTCCGTATCAACTTCACAGATTATGTAGTATGGAATAAAAAATGACAGGATTATGAAAGTTATTTCTTTGGTGACATTAGAAGGTTACTTTTTGTGCTCTGTGTACCATGCATCACACAGTAAATATACACAGTGCGATCCATACGTTTTAGGGCTGATTTTTTTTTAAATAACAGACCTAGAGCGATCTATCGGTCAACCCACTAACTAAGTACTATCAACCAACGTCCGTTTACACACCGAGTTTCGTTTGTTTACCTTCGACAGTGTACGAGTTATAACTTGTCATGTAAAGTCAGTTTTCTTTAGACGTTACGGATGGCGGATATGAACAGACAGTTGCCATCAAATTTTGTTTCAAAGCCGGTCTATCTGCGACAGAAACACTAGTATTGGTGCAAAAGACTTATGGGAACCGATCAAACGTTTTTAGGTGGTATTCTCGATTTCGAGATGGAAGGGAGCTGGTAGAAGATGACGAGAGAGGTGGCCGGCCAAAATCGACTCGAACTGAGGTAAACATTACTGTTGTTGCTGATTTGGTCAAAAATGACCGTCGAATCGCATCAAGAATGATAGCGGGATCTTTGAACATCCCCAAGACTGTAGTTCTTCGGATTCTGAAAGAGGATTTGGGAAAGGGAAAGTTGTGTGCACGCTTTGTTCCACACTCGTTGACACCTGAACAAAGGGAAGATCGAGTCACATCTTGCCAAGACATTATCGCAATGGCCGATGCAGACAAAAATATTTTTTAACAAAGTTATTATGGGAGATGAGACCTGGTGTTTTGTCTATGACCCCGAAATAAAGCGACAGAGTTCTGAATGGATTGGTGAGACATACCCTCGGCCGAAGAAACTGAATTTCCAAAGGTCCCGCATCAAGACCTTGCTGATAATTTTTTTCGACTATCAAGGCGTATTGCACAAAGAATTCGTGCCAGAGGGAAAAACAGTAAATGCAGAATCTTATAAAGGAGTAATGGATTGCCTCCTGAAGCGCATTCAACGGGTTTGTCCAGCTGTATTCTGCTCTCTAGACGTTTTCTTGTTGCACGATAATGCGCCC
>Ga0123357_10002698_pt1 | contig 20004 bp, 15 predicted proteins | sample TergutEmb28metaG_FD_89873 | JGI IMG/M metagenome (GOLD analysis project Ga0123357, IMG submission 89873) | Embiratermes neotenicus P4 segment gut microbial communities from Petit-Saut dam, French Guiana - Emb289 P4 | ecosystem: Host-associated > Arthropoda: Insects > Digestive system > Gut ...
AATGCCAGCCTACTGTGATCTCCAGTGGGCTTCAGCACATTTGTTTTCAATATGATCATCATGCACCCTCCGTAGAGTTATCTGATTACCTGTCTTCTTGGTCTCTACCTGTCTGTTTTCAAATTTTTCTGTGAATTTTGACACTCTTTTGTCAGGGTTTAAGTGTTCGTATTTTAATTTGCAGGCAACAATCCCAGGCATACTCTGTGGCCCTCTTACAGCAGAGCTGGTGACTACTTCTCATGGTCGCTGGTTTCCTGTTTTTGTGCTGGCAGCTGGTGTGAACTTTACTGGTGCTGTCATATATTACAGTCAGAGTTCAGCATCTCAGGTGCTATGAATTCAGTGGTGTAAACCTTGGAAGATATGCTAGTCATCACCTGGCAATCGTGTTAAGCCCACCCAAATGTATAGTGTAGTAAAATGAAGTCAATATAAAACTGCTGCCATCCAGTAACAAACACAGTCCTCCCATCTTACAGCATTATACCTAGAGATATGAGCACATGATATACTGATCGCTACATACTGGATGTGTATGCAGACAACATACTGAAGGTTGTAACAGATTATAACACTTAACTTTGTAGTGCATATTTTTGCATATGTATTTTGTTTACTGCATATGTTCAGCGTGTTTTAATTGCTCTTTTGTTGCAATGTTATATATGTTACAGCTGTAACAATTTACAATACTCTCACAGCTGTTTAAATTATTGTATTGCTGTTATTATTAGTTTTTCTTCATAGTATAACGCCAGTTGTGTGATGTAACCTTATGTTCTTGCATCACAAGGGAGAGAAACACGAAACCAAAGTTCCATGAACTGGTTGAATATTCTGTGGTTGTGACATGAAAAGAGACATCCCATTGAATTCGTTACAAGGAAACAAGGCTTGTTATGGGCTTTGAAATCCTGCATCTGAAGCCTCCTGGAAAAATGGTAAACCAGTTTTGTTGTCAGCCATTCCAGTAGTGACATGATGGATCTGTGTGAATTGATTCCACATGAAAAAATGACTAACACTGAATTCCAAGAGGACTGATGGAACTTTGAATGGGCATGAACAAGAAGGTGATTAAAATCTGTCAATTTTTTTTTTTATGATTTTGATAATTTTTTGCATGAACAAATTCTGCCTCATAATTTTGTGTGCAAATTAACAGCCCAGTATAAGGCTTCATGACAATTTTCAGATTGAGAGCATCTCACATTTAAAAAAGAAATAATGCATGCCAGTTCTTATAGTTCTTGTCTTCATTAAATGACACAGTGGTGTAAATCAGTGGTTTCAACCCACTTTGGGTGTGAGGCCTCCTTCTCAACCTAAAACAATTCCAAAGACCCCTATATGCTAATAGTTATACCTCTGAGTTCCATTACTTGACAAAATACAGAATGATAACAACCCATCACATCTCAGAACCACTGTATTCACAATTTATTCATCCCAGTAATAGTAACAGTAACAGGGGAGAAGATAAAGTGCTGGCAGGAGGAGCAAGACTTTGCTTCAAGTTACATGGGTTCTAAGGGTGCTGGAATAACTCCCCCCCTTACGTCTCCCCCTAGGTCTGTGGTCCATAAGTTGGGAACCACTGGTGGAAGTCATGTGTACTCTCAGGGAATAGGGTGCTTCAGAGAAGAGCCTTGAATTAAATGTCTTCTGAGAAAATGTAACAATTGAACTATATTTAAGTTACCCAATTTTTTTTATGAAACATTACACAAAACAGTTTATTGGGAACGAGGAAAAAATGACACCAATAATGGCTTCCACTCTGAAGGTATTTATAGACCTCATTTGTATTTGTTAGCATGTGGTCATAAAACAGTAGCCGAGTAAATTCAGAGAATCATGGTGTGTGACATCCCATTTCATGTGCTATAATTATGATCCAAAAAATGTGTCAGTTGACAACAGAAGATATTAGTACAGTCAATAAAAGTTGTATTGATGGAGATATTTTTCCAGGTAGCAAATTCAGAGAAACTCTTAATTAGTCAGTAACATGATATTACTTATAAGGAAGGTGTTAAAAAACCCACCTTATTGAGATGTACAAAGATAAACGTAAGACATCTTGCAGCCCTCAGGACCTGTCATGACTGAACGCAGGACATGGACTCATGCTGCTTTATTTTCTATTTGGATGATAAAAAGCCATGTATATTGGTGGTGTGAACTGCAGTTATAATGCGTCAGTCTAACAAGCTAAATAGAAATTTGACAGTCTGACTGTGCAGATATCTCAGTGTAATTACAGTACACTGAAAAAATATACCACATTTGGTAAGGAGACAAGTGAGATTTGGCATGACATCTTGAATGTCACTGAGATAATACAAGATGCTTTGAAGTCCATGTGGCATATGCACATAGTGTGTTTAAAAAACTGTGATATTTTGCAAAGAAATCCTGGATACCAGGCTATCATTGCTGTTAAGAAGCATTTGCAGGCTTAGGGCTTCCAGAGGGGGCTGAATCTTACATTCATGTTCGGATCATGTCCTGTCACATCTGTGCATGTTGCAAGGTGATGCTTTGCATGCAGACTTCCTCTGACAGAAAAGTGCCACAAATTTTCTCCAGAGAATTTAGATAAAGCACTGTGACATACTTTAAGGTAGATTGTTCCCGAGAATGAAGGACGGAGAGTGTAGCGGAAGATCGGCCACTGTCACATACTTATAAGTACATGTCATAAATAGCATATTTTGTCAATTTTTGGTGCATAAAAATCCACTGTCCATGGAATAAAACCTAATTTTTGCTGTAACTTCACAGGTAAACTAAACATTTAGTAGTATTATATTGGTGATTGCTACATAAACCAGCAGTCAAATTGCTCTGGATCCTGTGTCTGAAATTAATGGAGTGATTTTGTGTGAGGTTGTAAATCAGTTGTGACAGAACAAGCTGTGTGATGAATTAAAGTGCAGAATTGATCTGACCTCTTCTGCCTAAATAAATAATCCCATCTTGTTTTGCCTTATTACCTATGATATTAATCCCTTCATAGATAAGGTACCATTATTTTGATGACATAAATTTGTAAATTGTAAGGAACAGTATACCCTACATAGCATTCAGTAACATTCTAAAGTCTTTCAGTCGTACACATTTTACACTTCAGAGTATGTTACTGACTACATTGAAAATCTATATTACAATAAAATTCTGGGTCAGTTTGTTTTCTCTGTTACACAAAAGATATTTGTAAATGCGTTTCATCTTGAATTTAGGAACTTGTTTATGAGTGTAAATATAATTTCACACAAGAAGAGATTGAAAAGTAACAGTACTATAAAAAGTCTACTGAACGTCCTTTTGACACTATTTCCTGTTCATCAACATAACCCCCTTATGCCTCAGTACTATAATATAAACAGTGTGTGAAAACCTTCATTAATCTAATTGTAAAATATACATTTTGGACATTGGTTTTACATGAGTAATATCACCAACCTGTTTGTTGAATATTGGTGATATTACTTCAATAACCTGTTGAATATATATTTTACAGCCATCATGCACAGCCTGCAGGCTGCATGAGGTCCCAAGGAGCTTCTTGTGTAACTCAGTGGTAGCTTTCCTATTTGAAAAAGCTGGTGCAGATGTCTACAGTTTTAACCAACAAATGCATCTAATTGTCATTTAATTCACAATATTATTTTTAAAAGCATTAAACTCCTACATGTTTCAGACCTTACTGGTCCATCATCGGGGAGTACATAAATTGTGTTTGTATAAAAGTTACTAACAGTATTCTATCTGTTGCATTTGTGGAAGAACTGATTGGATTCTTCGGTGTAAACTGAATATGACTGGCAAACAATTGTTACAAAGTAAACTGGAGCAGCAAGTGATGTATTGGAGGTAAGTAGCTCCATGAATCCAATTTGCTGTGTAACAATTCTGTTCACCACACATACTCAGTCTGCTGGGAAGAATCACACTACTACTTCCACACATGCAACAGATCAAAATATTAATTAGTAACTTTTATACAACAATAGTTTATGTAAACATGTGGAAGTTTTTTTTTTTTTCAAAATAATATTGTGAATTGAATGACAGTTGTGTGCATTTGTTGGCTACAATTGTACAAATTGAATAACAATGCAGAGAATTGACAGTACAAGGAAAAAATAAAATAAACTGGCACAGGTTACCACCATTTTATGTTTGTCCCATTCTCAACTGAATGCAGTATTGAGTGAGGGATGACATGGTTGTGATGGCCATTATGACAAATACTGTTGTCTGGGATGTCACACCTCAGAAGACAGCTCTTATGCATTCTATTAGTAAACTTCATGTTTTGACTGAATTACTATAACTGACATTATCACATAGCCATGCTTAGGTGACAGCAGTTGCCTTTTTTAAGTCTAATGCGGCAATATAATTTTCGTGTTTCATTCTCTGTTACTGTTAAGTTTCATAGTTTCTTGGTTTCTGTTTCCTATATTTGGGACATGTCAGTATAGCTAAGGGCTGTAAAGTCTGCAGATCGACTTGTGGTGGGGGAAAGATTTTCCACACCTGTCCAGACTGGCCTTGCAGCCCACCCAGCCTCCTGTACTGAGTACTGGGTCTCTTTCCTGGGGGATAAAGCAACTGGGGTGTGGCATTTATCACTGACCCCCATCTAATGCTAAGGTTAAAAAAACAGTTCAGGTAAACCTCTTTTTTTTTTTTTTTTTAAGTTTTATTGCACCTTCGGTGTATATAAGATGTACCAAGATAAATTACAAAATTGTTCCTGAAACCAGTTTCAATAAATATTTACACTATGGTACAAGTGGAAATGAGTAATATGTATTGATATGGGTGTAAATAACGGCAGTTAAAAATGAACAGGAAAAAACACTGCGGAGGTAAACCTCTACTCCCTCTCTGGGCCTTCATGATGTGGTGTAGGGGGAACTTTACCTTTACCTTTAGGACTAGAAGGATATAACCTAAGACAACATTAATATTACATCTGAATAGCTGCACAAATTGTATGAACACTAGATGATAGTGCCTTGACAAGTCATTGACCTAGTCTTGAGCATACATCTTGGCCAACTGAATTGGCTACAGTGCTCATTGACTAAGACCAGCTCTTTCGAAGACATCTGTAAGATAAGGTGCATTTGAGGATGTAAGTGGAACTAATTTCTGAAATATGCTTTAATTATAAAAATGAAGGAAGGAATATGTCCAAAATAAGGAGTACTATGGAATAACTAGTATGTGTTCAGCCTAACAAAAAGGCCGTGGAATAAGTGTAAGTTACAACAACATATATGAAAAGAACATATACTACAACAGTAAATAGAACTTATTGCGGACACTGTCCACACTCTTCGGTCTTTTCAAACAATGCTGTAGAACTGGGATCTGTTTCCATAAACAGGTACATTACTGTAGTGAAGACAACAAACATGTGTGGTCAATACTGATACATATAGAGAAGTAGTGATTTGATTATGTTATGCTGTGTTATTTGACACATGGGTACCCCACAAATGAAAAGAAGTATATACAGGTTCGAACTCAAGTCAGCCTTCTTGAAACCGGATCTTAGCCCTTTCTAACAGGCCCAACTGGGTAGGAATCTACATATCTGGCTATGGAAACCCGCAGTTTTTGAAACGATTGGTTTCTAAAAACCTTAAGATGTTGAACATAACCAGATGGACATGACTATTACATACATACATACTTGTTGCTTTGTAATATCATAAGAGCTCATAGGCTCAATAGTAATGATGTAAAGCACATCATATAAGTCAATATAAGACAATTAACTGACATAGAAGTCATTACATATACATTTTGACAAAGAGATTCGCTAGTAAACGTATACTGGACTGTAACCATTTAACATTAATACAAACACTAAAATATGTTTAGGAATATAGAAATTCCCAAAGCTAGCCAATCCACACCTCATCCGTCGGAGGGGTCATTCACGTATTCTTCTACTGAGTAGCGGGCTTTTTCTAACAAATACTTTTTTAGGTTAGTCAAAAAACCTTTATTTTGCAAAATCAGTTCAGCTATATTGTTTGGTAGTTTGTTATAAATTCTTACACTTTCATAGTACAGTCCTTTCTGGTATAATGTTAGTGCAGTAGATGGTTTGTATAATTGAATTCTGTATCTTGTACTGTAGTTGTGAATAGTGAAATTAAATGTATACAGTTGTAGGTTTCTAGACAAAAATCTAATCAGGGAAAATATATACTGAGAAGACAAATTCATTATGCCTAATCTTGGGAACAGAGGTCTGCAAGATGTTCTGACATTATTTCCAGTCATTAATCTAATTACCCTTTTTTGCATTACAATGCACCAATATATTTTACTTTGCACTGTATACTTTATCACAAATTACCAGTTAATTTCTTTAACACTTACACAGTATATTTAGAAAAAGGCACAGAAAACTTAAAAAGTTTATTAGCAAGTCAATATACAGTGCATTTATATAAATATGAATTCCACGCAGGTTACCAAGATACAAGATTATGCACATGCAGTCGTCGCAAGAAATGAATCCAACGATTTTAAATGACATTAACTTTTCTTTCCGTGTCAGTAGCAAGACTATCTATTGTGGCACAACAACATACCCACATCTCTACCAATGTACATACATTTGAATTGTCATACGAATTTCACCTGACTCCATGGCAAAATCAGGACAGCCAATCTGTAGCAGACCATATAAACGTCACTTCCGAGAGCTCCGGTTCAGTGTTTAAAAAGTTTTGGAATTCTGCAGTGGGGAATGTGTGCTTTATAGATTTTTTAGTACCGCGAAACACGGTTTGCTGTATAAAATAGGTTATTTCCCTTCTACACGTTTGATTTAGAGACAATACATAGGTCTATTTTTCAAGTTTCAAGTCATAGCGGACGGAGTTCCGGTGCATGAATAAATTCCTTGTAGCGAAAACGAGGGTTAAATCGCTTTCCAAGTTTGTGATATGTCGGACCGAGAGAGCGGAGATGACCAGCCTCAGGGGCAAAGTAAGAGCTGACATCCGTCTTGTTTGCTATTTCTAAACCAAAATGTTACTTTATGCAATGGAATTATTGAATTTGACTGACCAAAAGAGTGTATTGTGTGTGTTATTATGTACTAGACTGCCTTGGTGCTAAGCCTGACGAATCAAGATGGCGTGGCTACAATTGCATTTCACTTGCAGATTTTCCTCAGGAAACTGCAATAATATAAGACAAGAGCACGTATTTACAGTAGATTATAGGAAGGTTGTCTTGTGGGAATTTACTGGCGAAGAATGTTTTATATGTGTCATGTTCTTAGTCTTGAAACAGGGGTACAATATTTTTGTCATAGCATACTCAGACAAGACACTGAAAACTTAACGATCGGAAATCCGTTTTTCGTGTTACGTTGCGTACGTTTCTAGATTAAACACAACGGTACATGAATCTTTGTCTTAATTTTTGTCAGATATTGATAATAAACATTGGTTGTCAGTTGGGAGTTACGGAAAAGAATGTGGCATTACCCATGATTGCTGGTAACCGAATTTGTTACAATTGTTCTAGAAGCCATCATGTTCAAAACTGTTAATAATGAAGGCACACGTTTGTTTTTATTTGTTTGTTCTTTAACAGACGTGGTATATAACAGTTCAAATTCAACAGTTCCCATTATGATGGCAGCTGTAACTGCTGGCATCATAGGTTTGTCAGATTGGAAGCAGCATGTTTATGATTTTGGCAGCATATGAGGGTGGTGGCAGTATTGTTAAGAGTTTGACGAATGTAGTTTGCCTTGGCTTAAGTGCTTGGAGAGTTTGGCAGCATTATATGATTAGTGTAATGCAGTTAATTCCTTTCATAACCTGCCTGTATATCGGCACTTATTGCATTGTGCACCTTGCACAGTTATTGCAATATTAAATTATGCTGACAGAATTCAAGTCTCGTCGTCAACATACATTAACAACAAAGTAGTCTGAAGGTTTTTCTGTGTAGTAGCCATGGAATGGTATGAGTTGATCTGCATATGGGAAAAAAGTTGGTTTTGTGTGTGTGTGTCTACAGTAGCATTGTTTGTATTTGTGTGTTTATGAACTAAGGTTAGGCATGGGTTTGAATGTATTTTGGCAGCTGTATATGTGTTTAGCAGTCACATCAATTTCTGTGCCATCTCTGTTTGCAGCATACTTTCAAGATGGTTTGTATGATATGTAGCAGGGAATAAATTCAAGTAACCTTCATAATTGTATTATCATGTTTACTGTAACATGTTCTTGCAGTCACAGGTACAAGTGTGCTTTGAGGTGTCTATGAGTAGACATTTGCAAACAGTGTGTGAATACCAGGAAAATAACGTGCTGCAATATTATTTTCTTAATGGATTACTAAAAAATGCATTTTCAGAAGGTCTTTCTGGGATGTAATGCAGTGTAAATGGGTTGTTACTTACTGACATTTTGGGACAAGTAGTCTGGGAAGAATTTTTGGTATACTTGACCCTTGAAGATGGGACTGATAGATTGTCCTGAAATGTTGGTAACTAACTACCATTCTACTCTCTGTAACATACCAGAAGAGCAAATATTTCATTTACACCATGGCAGAGGCCTGAAATCATGCATTTTTTGAACTTTGAAAGGCTCACTGTGCTTGGTAGGTAAGACACAGAAAGTATAATCTCTCTTCCCAGTGAATGTTAAGACTTTTGTCATTGTGCCAATGTATACATTGTAATGTTTCTAGGCTATGCATATTTCAGTTTACATTGTGTTAATTTTGTACACTGTTGATTTCTGTATTGGTTTTCAGACAACAGTTCGATAAGTGTCTTTTTGTGAAGTATAGACATACAAAGTGCTGATATGTTTTGATGTTGGAAATTATTTGGAAGTTTCTTTGTTACTGCATGTGCATTTTGTGTTCTTATATGTAAGAGAATATATTCCCATGTCAAAGTTTTTTTGTTTTTAGTAGAACAAAATTCCCTTTGGACATTTTCTTTCAGTTGTGTGATGGCTTGATCTCTACACTGTTTTCTTTCCACATTGATTCACATGTGGTGAGGTTGAGGGCAGCATGCTGGCCACAAACTACTTAAAGTATTTTTTGTCCCTAAATATTAGCCTTATAGTGTCCTTGCACTTCCTGTGTGAGCAGTAGCACAGTGTTCTAAGACTACATGTAGGAATTATGCCAGTGAGTTTATGCATGAGAATAAAATGTGAGTCGTATTGACTGTTTCTAGCAGCAGTATTTCATTGTGAGGATAATTTCATTTGTGCTAGTTTTCTGAGTAGCATGCTTGCTATAAGTGTCGAAACACAGAGTTTTGTTTACACATGGAGGCAAACATACACCAAAAAATTCAAGAGTTGCTTACTGTACATGAACTTTTCTGTGGTGGATCCAGTTATTTATGAACATATGTGAGTGAATTGGTTTGAATCAAGTCCCATTCAATCATTACACAGGCATGGCTTGCAGAGTGAAACAAAGTTTGCAACTGCTGTGTGTATGTGTGTGTGTGTGTTTGTGTGGCTATATTTATGAGAAAAAATAGTTGGGTAAAAGTTTGGGTTAAATGGCCTTATATTTTGAGAACATGCACCCAGGTCACTAGTTACATTTGCAGAAGCCTGATACTGAAAGAGATTTCATGTGAGTACCAAGAAGTGTTATACCAGCCATGATCTAATGTCACATTGTGTTAACTGATGTGTGGGTATTTGGTCAGGTGGTCATGATTCTTGAAGTATCATTGATATGAGGTATTAATAGATAACAAATCTGTAAGGGAGGTAAAGTTTCTCAATGGCTGCACTTCCGTATAAAGTGGGTTGCTGCAGGTGGGCCAATTATTGTCATTCTGCAGTGTTTATGTCATCTAATCCCATGCATCACTGTAGGCTTGGACTGATTCGAATAACAACAGACTTAATTGTTATCACCACCATTCCAGTTTGTCTTGAGTTGGTATTTGTGTGTCTTAGTTTCATGCATTGCAGTTAGTATTAAGCTTTTTTACGCAACATATTTGCAGTGTGCTACAAACCAGAAGATGGTGGTTTCAATTCCTGATGGGGTCATTGATTGATATAATCCTTCTGGTGGCACTATGGCCGTGGGATCAATCCAGCCTCTAACAGAAATAAGTACGAGGGATATCTCTTGGGTGTAAAGGTGGCTATTATGTAAGGCTGATAACCTTGCCACCTCCATGTGCAGATTGTCTAGAAATTCTGGGTGCCTGAGCCTCCTGGAGCCCACAGTGCCTATCTAGGCCTGTATAGGGATAGCTTTATCTTTACTCTGCATATTTAAAGAAGGTGTTGAAAAAGATTTGTATTGACTACCAGATACACAGTACATGTAATGGTTTGTTGTTCATTACATGCCTAAGTTCTGTAGCTGAAACTGAAGCACTACATTCAATATGTTTCTGTCCATGCATTTTTGGTGCAGAGATTGTTACCATACACTGTATTTTTAATCTTTTGGCACCAGAATTATTTTTTAAATTTTAGCACACTTTGTATATAAAATGTGAATCAAACAGGAACCAGATATGTTAGAATTATGAAACAAACTGCATTTTGAAGAGGAAAAAAACGGAGAGTATATACCATGTTAGAATATTCAGTACCTATATTTGTTGAATAAATATATAAAATGCAGCATTTAGAAGTTAGCGGTGCGGTACGACCACTATAGGTGTCGTTAGGCGTTAAAGGGTTAACATGCCCAAATGCGAAAATGGCACAGGCTCAGACCTGACAAATTTGGTAGTAACAATCCTGAATTTGTATTCTGTCACCAAAAACACTTTGTAAATAGCGTGTATGCGCTGTTGTAGTGCATTGCTGTAAAAGTACAAGGTTTGCTTGTAATTAGATAGGTATTCAGAAAAGGGTGTCAGTGTGTGTTACGTATTGGTGTGAATTTATGGTCACTGAAATTCTTGCTGTTTTCGTAACATGCCACACTGCCACATGCCACATGCCACAACTGTAACCAACGTGTGATGACTTTGTTGATTAATATGTGATTGGCTGCAGAGCAGTTATTAAGGATGTTCATCTGTTGTATAATATGAAACCAAGCTTCATTGTTAAGCTTGTATTCTGTAGGTTAACAGTTAGAATCTTGACCAGGACATTTAAAATCCTGAGAATTCTTGTTTCCTCACCCTTCCCCAGAAAATTTTGAATTAGTATCTGAAATTGTACCGTGATTGCTTGCCTCCACATCCTTTGCATGTCGTTATTCATAATATTTTCTGCCATTTAATGCTGTATAGTTTGAGTTACTGCCAGCAATGTTAAACCAGAAATGATTAAACCGATTCATTTGAAGATAGTTTATTTCTTTAGCACTAGCATAATTTATTCAACTCTTATAATCTTCTACATGAGTGGTGAAACACAGTTTTATTCTGTATATTAGTTTTTATAGAGTGTAATGGCACTATGTGATATTTTATTTCTCTGGTTTATGTGCTATTTACAGTGATAGCTGGGACTTGTGTTCGTATACATGATTTTATCAGTGCCTTTTTGATGTAGTAGTGGTGTAAGGTTATTGGTGTTGTTTAGTCATTCTTAGTAATACAGTAATACAGCTGTAATGTTCTTATAGAAAATTGTGTATTTTGAAAATGTGGTGTTATATTGGCACTGTGATCTTTGTAAGACCTTAATGTGATTCTAAACTTTGAACTTTGCAGGTAAATATCATGGACAAGCAGGGGGTCTGGAGACTGGTGGAAGCTCGGACTTTGATTCTGGTGAGTGTGTGTGTGTGTGCATGCATGCAGGCAGGCTATTTCGAAATTTAAATATCTTGAAATATATGTGTGGTGCATCTAAACAGTTTCCAGAATGAATGGAAGGTGACACTCCTGTTGGTAGCATGAACATCTGTGGCCTGAAATAAGGGTTTAGCACATGTCATTGTTGCATAATGTCTTTGTAATTATGTGTGTGTGTGTGTTCCATTTGAATTTTGGCATATCTTGGAAAATGGCGTGCTCAGATGAACATGATGTCTGCAGCAGAGTTTGCTTCATACTGAGGATGAATGCTATGGAAACTGCAGAAATGTTGCATGTAGCTTTCCAAGGGCAGACAATGGACAGAACACAACCTTTGAATGGTTTTCCAAGTTTAAAAGTGACATGAACTCTACTGAAAATTCCATTTGCTCAGGACAACCATCCACAAACAAAAATATTGCAATGTAGTTCGAGTGAAGGAATATTTTCACAAAAAACAAAGACTCACTGTCTATGAAGTTGATAGCAATTGTGAATTTCATTTGGGTGAGTTCAGAGCATTTTGACGGACAATCTGGATATGTGTCTGAATGTCACAAAATTTGTACTGTGCCTATCGAGCGAGGAGCTGAAGGAGAATTGTGCTGACATATGCAAGGTTGTTCCTTACCCCATCTACTAACCAGATGAGTGCCTTGTGCCTTCTTTCTTTTTCCAAAACTTGTAGATGGTATTAGAGGGAAGGAGATTTAATGATAGTACCATGATTCAAGCAGAATTGCAGGATGCATTTGCAGAGTTTCAAATAGTGAGTGGTATTAAATGCTTTGAGTGATGGGGTGCAAAGTAGTCTCTAGGAGTCTACTTAGAAGGGAAGTGTTCTTATGGAGAACTAAATTATCCTGGAAACTATTTGATTGCTTTGTATTGTGTGTGTGTGTGTGTATATATATATATGTATTTGGCGGCTGTTGGTTCCATTTTCCTGTTGCACATAAATCTGCAGGGCATTGAGTTTGTGTGTAGAATGGCGTTTTTTACCTCTCATTATCAGATTCTAGAGAGAGAGCCTTGAATTGTGGCCCCAAGTGTCAGAAACTGGTACTGGCTTTGTTAGGGGAGCCAGCACACCTGGTTCTCCTCTTATCAGCACTTTGAAATGGGCTGTCAATCATGTCACAAGTCATCAGCATGAGGTGGATGGTGTGTGCAAGAAATGTATTATGTTTACCAAAGAGTGTTCATTTGCAGTACTTTTGCAAATTATGCATCACAGGCAAAATTTCACTTCATTGTAAAAAATATCCTGCATTAACAATTTTGTGTAAAAGAACAACATTTAGAATAGTGGAAAGAATTTGAATGACATATCCAGTGTTGGAAAAAAATAAAATATAAAAAAATGTATGTTGTAACAAATAAAATTTGTTGATGTTGGTTCCTGAATGGAGACAAGCCAAGGGAAATCTATGAGCCCATTGTCTCTTCAGTGTGGCATGTCAGAATCTGAAGCCCACAGGACAACATGACTTGTTAAAGCTGTACTCATATAAAAGTGTAGCTGTTCAAATGCTCTTTCCTCTAGACTGGGAAGCAAGAAGCTGGTATTGCAGCTGGTTTCAAGAATCAGTAGCCAGTTGATTTATTGATCCAGAGCTTGTGCTTTTCTTAGACACGGCACGGTTTACATTAATGGGACTGTGAGCACCTAGAATAACGTTTTGGTGTCATGAAAATTCCAGTGCATTTCATGAAGTTCTGTCTGTATAAACTTAAAGAATTACAGGGCCCTGGTTTTTCAGAGAGACAGTAGCTCACAGTTTGCAGCCGCCTGTATCTCCAGATTTGAATCTGTGTCATTGTCATATGTTTGGGAATCTGGAAGACAGAGTTTATATGGATAGTCCAGAGTATTTGCCAGAATGGAAACATTGTATTTGAGAAGAAACTGCTAATCTTTTAAGATGAACTTTGTGATGTGCTGAGAAATGTTTTTATTATGTGAAACACATGTTTAGAAGCCAAACATTGGCACCTTTATGGGACACTTCTATGGAATTGGGTAAGGTGAGCTGCAGGGTAAAAATGGTCTGTAAAATTCAAGTGGATACAATATTAGTTTATGATAAAGCTGTTGTGATAGTTGCCATGCCCACAGACACAGTTTTACACAGTGTTTATAGGCATAATTGAATAGAAAATTGGTTGTGACTCAAAATAGTGGTGGTGAGGCTGTTGAGGAGCTGTTTCCACTCACACGTCTTTGTGGTATGCACAATTGAGTCTAGGGTGAATTTTACCTTTCACCTGTATGCTGCATATTTGTAGTGAAATGTTAGTAACATTGTTAGTTAATTATCTCCTATGTATGATTGTGGTTACTAGAGAGAATTTGAAACATGGTGAGTGTTCTGTAGGGGTGTAACACTTGCGTACTACATTTAGAACTGCTTGGTTTATGGGCTTTGTCCATTGTCTAGTGTTCCAAAAAGCACAAAGTAATGCCGCATTTTGGGAACTGTGTATGTTCCCAAGCTTTGGTAAAAGGAGGTGGGGGGAGGTTCCTGTTGAATTTGGCCCATTAGAAAGAGCTACAGACAGTCCCTGACTTGCACAATTTCAGGTTACATGATTTTTCAAAGATTAAAAAGAGCAAGGTAATATCAATTTCAAGTGTGCACTTATTTTTTCCTTGTTGGAATGCAAGTGCAGTGAGATGAAGGTGGCTGAAGAATACTGCATGGTATCTATCACAGGTAGTGAGTTGCGGGTGGCAGTCCTTTTTTGGCATTGTGATGTGTTTGCACTTGAGTGTGGCGGGGCGTGATAAGCCCATGTCTTATCAGGTTCCAGTGGAGTTTGGATTTCAACTGGGACTTTCCTTGTGTATGTGTATGTAATTGATCACATGTATATCCAGTTATGACTTGCACCAGACCTTCGGTAGTGTAACTGTTTTGTAAGTTAGGGAGGGTATTTTCACGCCCTCATCTGGTCTTGAGACTGAATCACCCTAGTGGGCCCAACTGAGTAGGTGCATCCTGGGGGAATGAAAACATGCAGTTTATGAAATGTTACAGTACATTTTATGCTGTCTAGGACAGTGAATGATAGATGGAAGTCCAGAAGTCAAATAGTTGCAAACACTGGCGCTGTGATCTGATATTGCAGTTTCATTTTGATTTAATACTTGTCCAACAAGATGCAACTTACTCAGTTTATTACATTACTGCAGGCAGCTCTGCATGTTTCAGGTATTGACACCCATCATCAGGAGCTGGTACAACTGTAAATACAGCTTCTGGTATTGATTAACTGCAGTGAGTAAAATACGCTGCTGTTAATACTAATGTATAATTTAAAATTCTAGATGGGTCATATTGAATGCTAATAGCCTTGACGAATGTGATATATAAAATATTGGTGGATGGTTAAAAGCAGTATTTTTAAATTATGTACAACAAAATATATAACAATATATATATATATATATACATACATACACACACACACACACACAGAATCATAATGTAGGTTATGTTGAAGTTTTATCAGAAAATGCAATAAACATATTATACATTAGTATTAATAGCAGCGTATTTTACTCATTGCAGTTAATCAATACCAGAAGCTGTATTTACACTTGTACAAACTCTTGATGATGGGTGTCAATACACGAAACATGTAGAGCTGCCTACAGAAATGTAATAAACTGAATAAGTCGCATCTTGTTGGACAATGATTAAATTCGATTCATGATGCACGGACCCATGTATATAAAATTCATTGTAGTTTCATCTTTGTGATGAATTCCCACCCCATTACAGTGATTCCCAAACTTTTATGTGTGTGACCCTAAAGTAGCAAATGGTACATGACCTACGACCCTACCATGGAAATGGCAGTAGCCAGTGATATTTGCTGTGAATGAATTAATACTAATTCCTTTTCTTGAACACTACAACACATTGCCACTTATTTTTTTTTTAAAAAATTACATTTTTAATGTTACTTATCAAATCCAGTATTTTTGGGACAATATTAAATTCACAAAACATAAAAGAAACAAATCTTTATTTAAATCACTTATACGTGTGCTTATCAGACAAATAATTTGTTTCTAAATAAAAACTAGTGAATTTCATAAGTATCAGGTTCTCTGTACAACCCTCTCGTGACCATATGTCAGACCCTTAACTATCCTGATTTGGGTCATGACGTGAGGTTGGGAATCATTACTCACACCTTGTGCTTGTGCAGCTGTGTACGCTCCTGTAATAAAGTTTATTTTAAGATGGTAACAGGATGTGCAGGTCGAAATGATAAATGTGTGGCTGCAGTTTATCGTTCATTGATTATTTCTTAGTTGAGAGCTGAGTAGGCCTGATTAACCATTGTCCATTATCTGTTACCAAGAATTTCTCGACAGAGATAATGCATTATCTTGTGTTTTTCGATGTGTGAAGTGTTTGCTGTAGTTGGTTACTGAAATTATCAGTGGAGGTTATGTATTGTTGGGTATATTTCCCTGTGTATTATAGGGAACTGTCCTTAATAAAAGTGTGTTACAGTTAATGTACAGTCTGTTAATCAGAAAGCAGTACAGCAGACCACTTTCATTCTGCCATTGCAGTGTTACACATGGAGCAGTTATGGTGGCAGCCCTCATGCCATTGCACTGTAGTTTCCTCATTTGTGGTCATGCTTGTGTCAGCATGCAGAGTAGTGCACAAAAGGCTGTGTCTGCCTGTTTGTTGCTACTGTTTTTAGATATCATGCGATAAAGAATGTACTTCAATTGTATTTTTTACAGTCTGTAAAAGTAATTGTGGCCCCTGTGTTTTATTCATATATGGAAAGGTGGATGTATGAGTTGGTAAGGATGCTAAGGATAGAAAAGCAAATAGATGTCTTTGTTAAGGAGAGTGGAGGCGATGGATGGATAAGATGGACAAGTGAAAGAGCATTGCTGCAGTGTGATGCCATTGTGGTGCCAACAAATTAACAGTTTATTTGATCAAGAAAAATGAATGCAAGGTCGGGCAAAACTCGAAGGCTAGTGTTCCCTCAAGTGTAGAAATTTCCTCTGCGAGTTGCTGTGACCCTTTCCTCAAAAACTGGAAAGGACGTCGTGTGACTGGCTGGAAGATGAGACAGAGAAATGGTTGTCAGTTAGTGGTGCTGTGATGAGAGAAAAGGCCATGACAGTAAAGGCTGGATTCAGAACTACGTGAAGTCCATGAGGTTCTCTTTGTCCTTGATAATACTCCAGGGCATCTGCAGGATCTCTGTTTTGACCATCCAGATATCAGATTTAAGCATCTGTCTCGTACCAGAATGTCACTGCTTTCCTGCTGAACAAGGGATTCATTTTAACAATCAAGAACTGTCACCGTGCTGCCTGCAGTACCTTGACCAGGAGTGCTGTATTAATGTCAGTGAAGTTCTCAGCTTCCATGCTGCTGAGTGCACTGAGTAGGGCCTTGATCAGCTTTCAGTGCCCATGGAATTAGGTTCTGACACCTGTGGAGATGCCTCATCTGACTACCATTGCTTGGAAGAAAGGCCTTCAGATGGGGATTAGGTTAGGTGATCAGTTCCTTGAGGTGAACCTCTTTCATAGATAAGTGCCTGAAATGTATGCATGAACTGGAAGGTATGTCACCTTGCAAGGAGGTGTATAAGAACATGCAGAAGACAAAGCAGTCAAAGAATACGTCTTTCTTCAGTAAACCTTTTGCCTCACCCTCTGGCATATGTTCCTTGTCATCTGATCACCCCGATCACCATCATTCCACTAAGCACCAACACGTGTTTTTGTATTTATTAATCATAAATTTATCATGCATATTATCATGTTGCATGTGCTTTAGTTGCCCTGTCAGTTTTTTGCCATGATTTCTTTAAGTTCTCATGTCGTGGTCGCACCATTGGCGGGATTTTGAAGACTGGAACAGTCATGAACTCAGGGTTTGATATAGGTAACGCTATCTTTGTGAGCTAGTAATGGAGGTGTCACTGCATGGCATCAGAATGTCACTTGGTGTGGGTGCAAGGAGAAGAATAATTGGCTCTCTGTGTCTAAGTGGCCATAAATTCTGGTTGATGCTTCTGAGTGTTGTGTTAGTCAAGTAACTCCCTCTGGTTATGCACAGTTTTATTTCATGTACTCACAGCAGAGATTCTCTACACCAAATTTACTTTGGTGTGACTAAAATGGAATTAAGATGTATGCAGTGCCTTGAATGAGTGCCTGTGTGAATTTTGGTTCAGAATGCCTCATTTTTAAAACATGTTCTCACAAACGTGGATGTTCGGTTCTACGCTTTTGGCACAGCTGGCTAGTTTCTTGTATGTTATTTTATTATGTTTAGCCATAATTTTGCAGCTTTATGTGGCGTTATATTCAACAGTATATGTGTATCGTTCTCTTTATCATTGCTTGGGGGGCATCTTCCTTTTCCTGTACCTCTCTTCATACCTTTAAGTTTGCAAATTCCCAATCTAAATCAAGCTGTCCCATTTCTGCCCTTCGCATTGTATAAGTGTATACCAGTATATACAGTTTCCTTCCGCACTTCTTTTTTCATCTGACCATTGAAACTGTAGGTCCCTTGTCAGGATAAGTGACATCTCTTAACTACTACCTAACACTCGTTAGTGAACTTAGGCTTATAGAGATGATTTCACTTGCTTTTAGGAATTCTTTACGAAGTAAAGAAAGCCGTATGTGAAAACTATGTCCGTTCGTGATAGATCATAACATAAGTTAAACGAATATCTCCTGTAATTACACGTTTTTAGCCCAGACAGTAAAAACCTTGTTTCAGCACCAGACAAGAAAAAACTGATTTAACCCAACTTTTACCCCTTTTTAATAACACAAATAAACCAACAACGGCACAAATAAATCGACTCCTAATAAAAACAAATGAAAACAAAAGTACAAAGCAGTAAACAGTACCCACCTGTCTCCCTACAACAATTCGGTACGCACGTACTAACTAGCCCAATTTTACACCCAACTAAATAAAAAGTAAACAATAACCAAGAAACACGTACTAGTAACAAAAAATACACATACAAATTACATACCCAAACATCGACGTATGTAGTTGCTTTGGGCCTGTAATTCAACAATCGTAAACTTATCTTTTCTTACCTTATAGATACGTTTAGGATTGTTGAATTACAGGCTTCATATACATAATTCATACCTAAAAACAAAAATTTATACATATAAGATGAAAAAGCATCATTAAATATTGATAATGGTGTAGTCACTGGTACTAGAGTGCCAGTGACTAAGCCGTTTATCGGATTTTTATGCAGTTCTTTACAAAAAGTTGTTAGGCATGCGTGTGTTTTTAGGCAGTCGGCTCAATTTGTCACCCTAAAGGGCGTAAACGAATTTCTGCCCTTGCTTTCAGTATTACTTGACCGATTTGGATGGAAGTTCGGCGTGGAAAGTGTATGCGTAGTGCTGTTGATGTATGAGTTTGGTGAAAATGGTGCGTGAAAAGTCGTACTTTATACTGTAAATGGATTCTACCCGCGACTGTCAGATTTCGTGACCGAATTTGTGAAGTTGGATATGGTAGATCACACGTAATGTTGTTTTGAAGTTACGAGTTTCGTGAAAATCGGCGCAGTGAAAGCCGTGCTGACGTGAGTGAATGAAATTTTGCCTTTGTTTTCAACATTTTCGTTCGGCTTGGGAAAAAATCGGTATGGAAGATGTACACGTAATGCCGTTGAGCGGTTAACAAGCTTCATGAAAATCGATGCATAGAACCGTACTTCCTTACGCGCGCAAGGAAATTTTTGCACGTTTTCTATCTTCTGTCCGACTTGGATGAAATACGGCATAGAAGATGTACACGTAATGCCATTGGGCATATGTGAGTTTCATGGATATCAACTGTGTAAAGTCATACTCTACCTTTCGAGACGTATGATTTGGTATGCATACCCACTACATTTATTGTCCAGTTTGGTTGAAATTCTTTGTAAGATTTATTCACATGATGTAGGGTATTTGTTTCATGGAAATCAGCATAAGAAGAACATATTTTGACATTCCTGGGGACATATGTGCTGGGGCTGCCCGGGGGGGGGGGGGGGGGGTTTTTGGGGGAAAAAAAAAGGGGTGGAAAAAATTTGGCAAATTATAAAAAAAAAAGGAATTTGAAAAAAATTTTACTTTTTTTGTGTCTTGA
>Ga0123357_10002699_pt1 | contig 20004 bp, 18 predicted proteins | sample TergutEmb28metaG_FD_89873 | JGI IMG/M metagenome (GOLD analysis project Ga0123357, IMG submission 89873) | Embiratermes neotenicus P4 segment gut microbial communities from Petit-Saut dam, French Guiana - Emb289 P4 | ecosystem: Host-associated > Arthropoda: Insects > Digestive system > Gut ...
ACGTTTCAGATGCTATAAGGAAGGTTTCGATGATCGGGTTATGCTTATCGCTTGCGGCTTGCACAATTTCCGTATCTCTTTGAATGCCGAACTTATAATAACTTAATGCATATAATGTCTATTGATGCAAGATAAAATATAAAGCAAGCCTTTGCAAACTTTAATTTTAGTTTTCCTACAATTATTTTTCCTTGATCCGTCTGATTTTTTATTATTTTATTTTCCCTGTTAGTTTGTAAAATATATATTAGTGGCGGATAAAAATAAAACAATGTTGTCAACAAAAGCCACCACCAACTGTATTTATATTTTATCAAGCTACGGACAAAAGAAATCTGATAAATAATCCAAAGTAATATTTGTGATGCAAACATCAAGATCACAAAGAAGAATTCATCGATATTTTTCATTTTTTTACGCAGTTAATTTATTCGTTACACATCTTACCCTTTGGTGGATAGGCTTTATTGGGATTTACACAATCAATGCTTCCTTGACAAGTTTCCCATGCACTCATAAGTACCAACGATTTACATAATGGTAATGTTGCGTCGCAAATGATATTATTGATTAGGTCACTTTCTATTCTTGCCATATAAAAAGAATACCATCCTGACACGCACTGATACATATCACCCTGATATGGTTGTGAAGAACCGGGTCCATTACCAATTGGGACAGGATTGTCTTCTAATGCAAAACAATATGCTCCGGAAAGAGTCTCGTCTCCCGGCATAAACTTGGTTACTACCAATACTTGTTCCTCGTTAGAAATAATAGTTTCACACGAACCGTCAGATACATACTCCAAGTTCAAAAAATAATAAGAAGATCCGGAGGGGTGCATGATCTCTACTCCATATTCTTCAATTGTATTATTATCTCCGCTACTGGATCGCAGTGAATTTGATCGAGCATTATTCGAAGAGGTCGATACAATAGGAGTAATTATGAAATCTGATCCTGTATTCAAAAAGTTCTTTAACATTGTTTTTTCTGTTATTGAACACAATTTAACATTTTTTTGTGATTCATTATGTGTACAACTTGTTATTGCAAGTACAGCAACAAAGATAAACATTTTTATTGAAATTTTATTCGATTTTTTCATTTTCTTAAAAGTTTAACGTCCGCTTCCTTTTATGCAGACAAAATTATTTATTCCCTTCTGATACGGCTTCACAGGTTTTGCCCGTTTTTTAGGAGTTTCTTCTCTCCCTGCAATATGATTTGAGTGTTTTCGCAGTTTCACTTTGCATTTTTTTCGGGAACAGTTGCAATTCTGTTTCATATTATTGTGGCGGTTTTTCCGTCGTCGGGTTTTCAAATATGGACATAAAAAAAGCGGACTTAAATATCCGCTTCAGAGGTATTCCACTACCTAAAACCCAAATAAGCAAGTCCGCATTTCTACGAACATTTAAACTTATCCCTGAGTTTTTAGAATTGTGGAATTTCCTGAAGCAAGAATACAGCAAATGTTATTTTATATGTCTTTATTTTTTTTGTTTATTTCATACGCAAAAATTTATTTATAATTTGATGCAAATATATACGAAATTTTTAAGATTTCAAAATACTTTAAATAATTCGTTAAATCTTTTTTTATTCCTGCAATCCAAACCATTATGACTTTTTTCTTTATTATTAACGCTATTATACAGATAAAATAATATCTTTGCAAAATAATTTATACGCTATTTTTATCATGATTAAAAAAGCGTTTGATCTGAATACAAAATAATTTTTAATATCACATTTAGATGATGCAGATTATGCAAGCACGTAAAGTTACCGAAAATATTTTTTCTATCGGAGTACAGGATTGGCACCGCAAATTATTCGACGCGCTGGTTCCTCTGTCTCATGGCACAAGTTACAATTCTTATATAGTGACCGGAGAAAAAGTTGCTGTGATTGACTCTGTTGATCCACTTTTCATAAATGAATGGCTGAAGAATATTCAAGAGCTTAAGGTTACGCCGGATTATATTATCGCCAATCATGCCGAACAGGATCACAGCGGAGGATTGCCTGAATTTATCCGCAGCTATCCCGATGCAAAAATCGTAACTAACGTCAGATGTAGGGATTTATTGATTTCCCTGCTGCATCTTCCTTCAGAAAAATTTCTCATTATTGAAGACAAAAGCGCTTTGGATCTGGGCGGCGGATACGTGCTTGAGTTTTATTCGGCGCCTTGGGTACATTGGCCTGAAACAATGTTTACCTTTTTGCAGCGAGAGAAAATTCTGTTTAGTTGTGATTTTTGCGGCGCGCATTATGCTTCTGCCGATCTTTTTGTACAAGATGAGCATCTGATTTACAATACTGCCAAGTTATATTATGCGGAAGTGATGATGCCGTACAGCGCACAGGTTCGCAAAGCATTGGAGACAGCAAAACAGCTTATGCCTCTGTTCATTGCGCCAAGTCATGGACAGATCTACAATAATCCTGAATTTATATTGAAGGCTTACGCCGATTGGACAGGAGAAAACATCGGAGATGTGTTGGTGCTCTATGTATCAATGCACGACAGTGTGAAAAAAATGACAGCGTTGATCCGGAGTGAATTGGAAGCGCAAAAGGTTAAAGTGAAAGTACTGAATTTGGAAGAAACGGATAGCGGTGAAATCGCGATGGAATTAGTAGATGCCCACACGGTTTTACTTGGTACGCCGACCGTATTGGGTGGCGCTCATCCTGCGGCAGCTTATGCGGCTATACTTTTAAATGCAGTGCGTCCGAAAATCAAATATCTTGGTTTTTACGGCTCTTTCAGTTGGGGCGGCAGAGCACCGGATCAACTGGCAAGTATGGTAACCACCATCAAGCCGGAAATGTTTCCGCCATTGATGGTCAAAGGTTTGCCTCTACCTGAAGATGAAGTCAAGATTGTTGAATGGGCACGGGAGGTTGCATTGAAGAATCAAATAAACTGTTGAATTTTATCTTTCATTCCGGCAATCCATACCAAATCACCTTCTTCAAAAATAAAAGACTTGTCGGGGTTGATAAACGATTCTTTTCCGCGTTCAACTTCAATGATTAAACACCCTAAATCGCGAAATCCTATCTGAACCAAAGGTTTACCCAGAATGGGAGAATCTTCTTTAATCAGGAAGGACGCCAATTGGATTTCCGACTTTTTCATTTTCGGTTCTTCCGTATCCTCGACTTCCATTATTTTGGTAAAAGCGGAAATATGTTCGTCCGTACCAATAACCGTCAATAAATCAGATGGATATATACAAATACTTCCATCGGGAAGATAGATTTCTTTATGTCCCCTGATTATTTTGACGATATTAACGTTGTATTTTTCCCGTAAATCCAATTCCTTGAGACTTTTTCCGATAAATGGCGAATCGGGCGATACGGTCACTTTTGCCAAATGAATATCGCAATTTGCTAATTGGGAATTGATTGAACTCCGCAACGGTTTCTTTTTTCTCTCATGTTCTTCTCTTAGAGAAAGATTGGACAAAAACCGGTCTTCCATTTTCTGGTGCGCTTTGAAGTTTTTATGAGCAAAATATAAGAAAACAATGATTGACAGCGAGACGAAAATAACAGTCCATGAGGTCGTATTATAATTAATGAATAATACCAGCGTAACAAAAAATGTTGCCAAAAATATTCGAAACAAAGCCAATGCTTCCAATCTTCGACGGTTTCCTTTATGTCCTTCTGCTATCAATTTGTCGGCAATTTCTTTTTTCTTCCGGTTTGCCGACAGCAAACCCATCAGGAACGGAAACATTACGATGATTGTCAGCAGAGAGTCGATAAGATTAATGAGCGAAGCCGGAATATGGTCTGAAAATTTATCTATAATAAATGGGCACACAAATTGGGAAAAGCCAAGAATCACGGCAATTAGCAAGACGCTGTAAACAAGAATATTGGTCAAATAATATTTCATTAGTTTTTTCCAATCGCTTTCATTTTTCACGAGGTCGCCTCCGGTAGAATAGTTATCTAAAAACGTGTTAACTTTTTCCGGAAGTTTCGGATTCAACCACTCGTAAAAAGGATTGGCAAGGCGAATGAAATAAGGCGTAGTAAAAGTAGTTATAACCGATATTGTTATGATGACCGGATAAATAAATTCACGCATAACTCCCAAACTGTAACCCAATGCGGCAATAATAAAAGCAAATTCGCCGATTTGCGCCAGACTGAATCCCGATTGCAGCGAGATTTTCAACGGCTGACCCGAAAGCAGAACGCCGGCGGACGAGAAAAAGGCTTTTCCGAGAATGGTGACCAAAGTCAGTACCAAAACAGGCAGCCAGTATTGCGCCAATATACTTGGATTCACCATCATACCGACCGATACGAAAAAAACGGCGCCAAAAAGATCTTTGATGTTTTTAGTCAGATGTTCGACATGTATTCCTTCGATAGTTTCCGCCAAGATAGATCCCATAATGAAAGCGCCCAATGCAACGGAAAATCCTAAGTAAGAAGCTAAAACAACTAATCCGAAACAAAGACCGATGGCTATAATCAAAAGGGTTTCGTCGTTCATTGCCTTGTGGAATTTGCGGAAAAAGGTAGGTAATACGTAAATTCCTACCAAAAAACAAAGAACGAAAAACAACAATAATTTAGAGAGGCTTATTATCATTTCGCCGCCCGCAAAATTTTGACTGACGGCAACTGTTGACAGCATCACCATCATCAGAATAGCGACAATGTCTTCGACAACCAGCGTGCCGAATACGATAGTGGTGAATTTCTGATTGCGAAGATTCAGATCGCCGAATGCTTTTATAATTATGGTGGTGGAAGACATGGAAAGCATGCCGCCGAGAAAAATACTTTCCAATATAGTCCAGCTTAGCAATTGTCCTACGAAAAAGCCTATAGTGAGCATGGCAATCACCTCCGTGACGGCTGTTATCAGCGCCGACCCTCCTACATTCAGCAGTTTTTTGAAGCTAAATTCGAGTCCAAGTGCAAACAGCAGAAAAATAACCCCTATTTCAGACCATTCAGTTACGCTTTTTTCGGCAATAACCGAAGGAAATAAAGAAAAATGAGGACCTATCAAAAATCCGGCAACAATGTAACCTAATACTAAAGGCTGTTTGAGTTGTTTGAAAATAAGCGTGATGATACCCGCCGAAATAAATATCAGCGCCAAATCGTGAACTAAATTAATTTCTTCGTGCATAATTATTGCAAAAGTATAAAAAATGCGGAAGAAATGCAAATCTACTCTACATCAAATGCGCGGTTCCCAGCCTTTTTCGTATTCCCGTTTCCAAAGTTTTTGAGCGTCCTGACTGTTCAAAATATGTCCGTTTTTCGGGTCAATTTCAAGCGTTTGCTTTGTTCTCCATGAAATATTGCCTAACTGTACCAGCAACGTACTCCGGAAACCAATTTCACATTCTGCATTAGGCGTTTTTCCGGTACGCACGCAGTCCAGAAAATTGGCAACATGCATTTCATCTAAATTTGCGCCGGCGCTGATCGTATTGGTTGTATCTTTACTGTCAGTTTCGTCTTTGTATTCTTTTACCACCTTCCCCGCTTTGTCATAGACCGTATAAGAATCTGCACCGGGGTAGAGAATCGTTCCGTTATCTCCATAGAAAACAACTCCCCGTTCGGCGCCTTCTACTTTGAAATTGTTACAGCTACGGCTTTCCCATGCAATTAATTTATTTTCCGGAAATTCAATTGAAATCGTTTGCGTATCGGGAGTTTCCCAATCATCTTTGAAACTGTATCGTCCTCCTGAAGAAGTCACACGGCTGGGAAATTCTACTCCCAATCCCCAACGGGCAACATCGACTTCGTGGGTTCCGTTATTGAGCGCTTCGCCTGTGCCCCAATGCCAGCGCCAATGCCAGTTGTAATGTATCAGACCGTCTTGATAGGGTTTTCGCGGCGCCGGTCCTTGCCATAAATCGTAGTCAAGCCATGAAGGAACGGTTCCATCTTTATAATAGGAAGGTCCCCGATTGTTGGTGTACCACGTTTTAGCCATATAAGCATTTCCGATGATACCGCTTCGAAGATCGGCAATCATTTGTTGAACACCGGTACCCGAACGGCGTTGAGAGCCCATTTGTACAATTTGTCTGTATTTCCGGGCGGCTTGAATCAGCAATTCGCCTTCATTCGGATTATGGCAGAGCGGTTTTTCGACATATACATGCTTTCCCATAGAGCAACCGATGATGGCAGCCGGAGCGTGCCAATGGTCGGGAGTTGCGATAAACAGAGCATCAACTCCTTTATCTTCCAATGCTTTACGAAAATCTTTCTGAGCTGCCGGCTTACGCTTTTGAATAGCGGCAACGTCATTAATCGTTTTATTCATAGCCCGTTCGTCCACATCACAAATATAGGCTATTTCGCAATCCGGCATTTTCGCAAATAACTGTGACATGTAATTTCCTCTACCATTTACACCCATTGCGGCAATCACAACCTTCCTATTAGGTGAACCTTGTGCAAATACGGCAGGCATGGCAAGTCCCGACAAACCGATTCCGGCAATTGCCACACCTGAATTTTTAATAAAATCTCGCCTGTTCATGGTGGCTTCTTTTTTATTACTTTGTTGACTCTTCTTTATTTATTTTTTGAATAGTGAAACTATCCAAAGCAAAATACAAGCGCCAACAACAGCACATACCAAACTGCCTACCCAGCTCATAGTGGTGATTCCTAACAAACCGAAAATCCAGTTTCCGAGCAAACCGCCGACAAGACCGATAATCAAATTGAGTATAAGACCAAATCCCTTACCCTTCATGATTTTTCCGGCTAAAAAACCGGCAACAATACCAATTACAATAGATAAAATCCAACCAGTCATAATAAGATAATTTTAAATTAAACAATAAATAAGTTTTGCAAATGTATATCTTTTTTTTGGGATAATGTATTTTGGATATGTTAATAAAATAATTACCTTTAATATTATGGCTGCGTAAAAATTTCAACAATTGATTCTGGTTATTCATTAGTACAATACAATTTTACTTCCTAATTTGGCAAACTCAATTTGAATTTTTAAGATAAAATAACTTCATTTCTGAAAAAAACATTATATTTGTAGCTCAATATTGAACAATTACACGCTCATGAAAAAGAAAATAACAATGATTGCATCAGTTACCCTTTTGATGTCGGCTTTTTCGCTACAGGCAGGCGTCAGGGTAGGCGTGAAAGGCGGCGTTAATTTGGCAAATGCGACTATCAGCGCCGATGCAATTAAAACAAGTAACTTCACCGGTTTTCAGGTTGGTCCGATTATAGAAATCTCCGGATTAACTGGACTGGGGTTGGATTTTGCCATTTTGTACAGTCAACACGGATTGAAATACCAAACTCCTTCGCTTGACAATACACAAACGGTGACAACATTAGATATTCCGGTCAACTTGAAAGTAAAATTTTTATTATCGGAAACTATTGGCTGTTATTTGACTGCCGGTCCTTACATCAATTTCAAAGTAGATGATCAAACCTCTTTTGCTGAAATCAAGTCAGAGTGGTTTAATAAAAATTTCGGAACAGGATTAAACTTCGGAGCTGGATTTGAATTGTTAAAACATTTGCAAATAGGCGTTAACTACCAGCTTGCTTTGAATGATGATTATAGCAAATTCATTAATTTTGAGGACTTTATTCAGACGGATTTTAAAGCAAAATCTCGAATCTGGTCAATAACCGCCACTTTTTTCTTTTAATGTATATCGAAGTCATATTACCGGTTCCCTTAGCCAACTCCTACACTTATTTTGTGCCTGCGGAAATGGAAAAATGCATTGCTCCCGGCGTGCAGGTATTCGTAGAATTTGGAAAAAACAAGCGTTATTCGGGAATTGTACATTCTATCCGGCAAACGCCTCCCGAATCGCTGAAAACAATTAAACCAATTATTTCCGTCGAAAGTGAATATCCGGTTGTCCGCAATCCGCAACTTCAGTTCTGGGAATGGATTGCCGATTATTATTTATGCAAGCTCGGCGAAGTCTGTCATGCAGCGCTTCCGTCAGGTTTGCGCTCCGAATCGCCGGTTGCTTATGCTGAGAAAAAAGAAAGCCATATCCGCCTTACTCCATTATATTCCGAAACTACCGATTTCAACTATGTCTTCGAATGGTTAAAACGAGCGGCAAAACAGGAAGAATTATTATTGGCATTCTTTCAATATTCACAAAAAACACAAGGAGTTATTGCAAAGAAAGAGTTATTGGCTAAAAGCAATGCAAGTACGATTGTTCTCAACGGATTGATTGAAAAAGGCATTTTGGAAACTTTCGAGAAAACAATCAGCCGGTTGCCTGTTTATACTCAGGAAATACAAGAACTGAACAGGCTTCATTCCTTTCAACAACAAGCTTATCATGCTATCACAGAGAATTTCAATAAAAAAGATGTTTGCCTCCTGCACGGCGTCACTTCATCAGGAAAAACGGAAATATATACCCATTTAATAGAAAAAACACTGGAGCAAAACCGGCAGGCGCTTTTTTTGCTGCCGGAAATTGCTTTAACAACACAGATTACCGAACGTATCCAAAAATTCTTCGGCAACAAAGTGGGCGTTTATCATTCCCGAATCAACGACCACGAACGAGTAGAGATATGGAATAACATGCTTGGCGATTCGGGTTACCAAATCATACTCGGCGCTCGCTCTTCTTTATTTTTGCCTTTCAAAGACTTGGGATTAGTGATTGTCGATGAAGAACATGAACCGAGTTACAAACAGCAAGACCCAGCTCCTCGTTACCACGCTCGAAACGCCGCCATCGTGCTGGCAAAAATGCACGGCGCAAAAACGCTGTTGGGAAGCGCTACGCCAAGTATAGAATCATATTTTAACGCCCAAACCGGTAAATACGGTTATGTTCGGTTGGATAAACGATTTGAAGAAAAAGAACTGCCGACGATTACTCCTGTCGATGTAAAAGAGTTGAGAAGGAAAAAGAAAATGAAGTCGATTTTTTCACCGCTGTTAATCGAAAAGATACAGGAAACGGTGCAAAAAGGCGAGCAGGCGCTGTTGTTTCAAAACCGGAGGGGCTTCTCCCCTGCCCTATCCTGCCGGATTTGCGACTGGACGCCTAAATGTAAATCCTGCGACGTCAGCCTGACGTATCATAAACAGAGTAACCGTTTGAAATGCCACTATTGCGGACGAACCTATCCTCTTGCGTCAGAATGTCCCGAATGTGGAAATACCGATATTAAGCCAATGGGATTCGGCACGGAAAAGGTGGAAGAAGAAGTCAAAACGTTGTTTCCCGATATTTCTGTCGCCCGCATTGATACAGATACAACCAAAAACAAAAAATCATTCGAGACGATTCTATCCGACTTTGCTTCGGGAAAAACGCAGCTATTAGTTGGAACACAAATGATTTCAAAAGGCTTGGATTTTGAAAACGTAAGTTTGGTCGGCATATTAAATGCCGATTCGCTGATGAATTTTCCCGATTTCAGGGCTTATGAGCGGGCATGGCAGTTGATTTCACAGGTAGCGGGACGGGCAGGCAGGCGAAAAACGCAAGGCGAAGTCGTCCTGCAAACTTCACACCCCGACAATCCGTTACTCCAATCAGCGCTTACGCATAACTACAAAGCCATGTACGAAATGCAGATGGACGAACGGCAACTGTTCCGTTATCCCCCACTCTACCGCCTGATCTATATCTATTTGAAACACAGAAAAGAAGAGATAGTGAACGCAACCGCCCGCGCTTTTGCCCAATCCCTGCGCGAAAAATTAGGCGACCGCGTGCTGGGTCCCGAAAAACCGCCAACGGGTCGGATACAGAGCCTGCACATTCGCAGGATATTACTGAAAATTGAATCCGGCGTTTCTATCCGGTTGTTGCATGAAATCATTGAGGAATCGCAAAGCCGGTTACGGAAAGATTCTACCGCATCATCGGTTATTGTTCAATATGATGTTGATCCGGTATAGTTTTTGCTATTCTTTTTCAAATTTTCAACTCAATAAGGCGTCTCTCTCCAAAAAAAATCGTATTTTTGTATGCAATTTTTTTCACTATGCAAGTTAAAATCATTAATAAATCGAAACATACCTTGCCGGAATACGAAACGCCTCACTCCGCAGGAATGGATTTGCGGGCGAATATTGACGCTCCAATCACATTGAAACCGTTGGAACGAGCGATGATTCCTACGGGACTATTCATCGAATTACCAATTGGTTACGAAGCACAAATCCGTCCGAGAAGCGGTTTGGCTATCAAACATGGAATATCGTTGGTGAATACGCCCGGAACGATTGATTCGGATTACAGGGGAGAAATCAAAGCAATTGTGGTCAATCTTTCCGATACGCCTTTTGTTATCAACGACGGAGAACGTATTTGCCAAATGGTCATCGCCCGCCATGAACATGTGGAGTGGACGCCAAGCGAACAGTTGGCGGAATCCGTTCGTGGAGCGGGAGGATTCGGACATACGGGAGCAGGATAATAATTAGGAATTAACAAATTAGGAATTAGAAATTATGAAGAAAACAATTATTTTATTGTTTTTTGTTTGTTTTTGTTTAATCCTGCGGGCAGGAGATAATCGGACGGCGTTAGAGGATTCCGTATATCAGGCAGGAAAAAAATTTGATTATTTTTTCTTGGAAGCTGTGCGGCTGAAAGAAAACGATAAGCACGGCGAGGCTTATGCCGCCTTGCAATATGCACTGAAAATCGATTCAACTTCTTCGGCAGCATGGGCTACACTTGCAAACTATTATCAGTTTTTGCAGGAAGATTCGTCGGCAATTGACGCTTTGCAAAAAGCCGTGAAATACAGTCCTCAAAATTTTGAATACAAAGTTTCGCTGGCTGACAGTTACAGAGAAGTGGGTAACCTTGCCGAAGCAACCCGACTTTATGAAGATTTGGTCGCCGAACAACCGGCTAAACCGGAATTGAATTTCTACCTCAGCGATTTGTATTTAAAACAGAATCAAATAAATAAAGCAATTCAATCGCTTGACGCCTTGGAAAATACAATTGGAATGAACGAGGCGCTTTCGATGCAGAAATATAAGTTGTATCTCTATGTGGAACAACCGGAAAATGCGGTGAACGAACTTGAAAAACTGGCTGCTAAATATCCGACAGAAGCTAAGTATCCGGCGCAAATCGGCGATTTTTACATGGGAAGAGTGGATTCGGACAAAGCGCTGATGTATTACGAAAAAGCCCGTAAAATTGACCCGCAAAACCCTTACTACGTTATTTCTATGGCAAACTATTATGAGGTAAAAGGCGATTCCGATGCAGCGATCAATGAAATCGGATTAGCGTTGAAAAACCCGCAGATAGATATTGATACTAAAATCTCTATTTTAGGGAAATATGTTGGGAACTTAGTGTCGAACAAGAAAGACATAGAAATTGCTAATTCCTTGTTTGTCACGCTTATGGAAGAACATTCCCAAGAAACAGACCTCAATCTCTTGTATGCCCGTTTTTTGCTATCCCAAGAGAAATGGAAAGAAGCACGTTCTCAACTTCAAACAGTGACGGAAGCTGATCCTGAAAACTTGCTTGCGTGGCGTCTGTTGATGGGCATTGCTATAAAAGATAACAATCCCGACGAAATTATCCGGCTTTGTGATTCGGCTTTAGCCATTTTTCCCGATAATCCGGAATTTTATCTTAACAAAGGCATAGCCTATTACCAGTTGAAAAAATATCCGGAAGCCTTGTCTGTCTTTCAGGAAGGAATACAATACATTCAGGAAGATGACGTCAATTCGCTCTCAGACTTTTATGGTCAAATCGGCGATTTGTATCACCAGATGAATAACAAGGAAGAATCTTATCAAGCTTATGATAAGGCGTTGAAATACAACGAAAATAATATAAGCGTGCTGAATAATTACGCCTATTTCCTGAGTTTGGATAAGGAGCAATTAGACAAGGCGGAGCGAATGAGCGCCCAATGTATCAAAATGCAGCCGAATTTTTCCACATACATCGACACGTATGCGTGGGTGTTCTTCCAAAAAGGAAATTATTCATTAGCAAAGTTTTACATCGAAAGCGCCATATCAAATGACAGTGAGGGAAATCCCGAAATTCTGGAACATTACGGCGATATTCTTTTTAAATCAGGGAATACGGACAGAGCTGTCGAACAGTGGCAAAAATCGCTGGAAATCAGGAAAAAAGCGGGAGATGAAGATACAAAGCTGCTGGAAAAGAAAATAGAAAATAAAATGTATTATGAAGCGAAATAGGAAAGTTGGATATTTATTTTTTATAGCCGGAATGTTCCTCTTTTTTACAGGGTGTAAAACAAGTCATCGAGTTGCTTCTACTACTGCGTTATCTAAAATAGATAAATCGGAACGAATAGAATCAATTCAATATCAGTCTATTCCATTCAATACTTTATCTTCTTCGCTGCGCTTCTCTTTCAAACAGCAAACCAAAAAGAATACGATTTCCGCCAATGCGCAATTGCGAATCATCAAAGACCAAGTCATACAGCTTTCCCTGCGGATCCCGTTTTTGGGAACCGAAGTTGCAAGAATCAGCATTACGCCGGAGCAAATTATTATCATTGACAGGGCTAATAAACGATACGTTTCGGAATCCATAGAAACGCTTCAACAGCGGACTAATTTCGATTTTGATTTTTACAATTTACAGGCTTTGTTTACGAATCAGTTATTTATTGCAGGCAAATCGTCAATATCGCCCGATGATTATAACACTTTCAACTGGACTGAAGATAAATTTTTAGTTCGACTGAATAATGTGGATAATCAAGGTATTAATTATGATTTTGTCAGTGATTTTACAAATCGGATTGTTCAAACGGAAATGTATAAAAATAAAACGGACGCCCGTTTAAACTGGTTGTACAAAGATTTTGGATTAGCTTCCAATAATCGCCTGTTTCCAATGAAAATGACAATGGAATTGACCGTTCCAAATGATTTAATCACTTTGAATCTGACGTTTAACAATATCGACATTGACGCCGATTTTAAATTGGATACTACGATTCCTAATAATTACCAACGACTCGAATTTGATCAAATAATCAAGCTAATTCAATCATTTTAATGAAATACAAACTCCTCCTATATTTGTTATTAAGCGCTTTTTCGCTATCGGCTCAGCAATCAATACGCATTCGCGAATTGGAAAAAGAGCGGCAGGCTCTTTCAACTTCAATCGACGAATCCAACCGGTTGTTGAAAGAAAATACCCTGACCATGAGTAATGCGCTGACCCGCTTAAACTTACTGATTCAACAAATAAATTCAAGAAATAAAATTATTCAATTGTTGACTCAGGAAATTGCTTCTTTGGATGATGAAATCGACTTCAAGGAAATGCAAACCAAAACATTGGAAAAAGAATTGGGCGCGAAGAAACAGCGTTATGCCGCTTCTATACGGAAAATGTATTTACACAAAAATAACATGGATAATTTGCTGTTTATCCTGTCTTCACAAAACTTTACCCAATCGTTTCACCGGATTATGTACCTGAAAGCCTATTCGGGCTGGCAAAAAAAACAGGCTGAAGAGATTACCGAGAAACAAAATATAATCGATCGGGAAAGAAGTTTGTTGGTTGCAAGCCGGAATGAAAAACTGAATCTTTTAAATACACGGCAATCGGAAGAAAATAAATTAGCTAAAGAGGAAGAAAACAAGAAAGCCGAAGTAAAAACGCTTGAAAAAAACAAGAAAAAACTTCAACAAGATTTGGCAAAGAAAGAAAAACAGGCAAAAGCGTTGAATCAACAAATTGAAAAAATCATTGCCGAAGAAGTTTTGAAATCTCAAAAAGCGGCAAAAGCCGAAAAAAGCGAAAATCGAACAGCGGAAGTAAAAGGCGGTTACGAAATGACCAAAAGCGAACAAACCCTGTCTTCTACTTTTGCCGACAACAAAGGAAAACTTCCTTTTCCTCTGAAAGGAACTTATAAAATTGTGGGATTTTTTGGTGTACACCAATACAAAGAGTTGTCAAAAACTGTCTTTAACAATAACGGCATCAATATCGAAACTACTTCCGGAAATGAAGCATGCGCCGTTTTCAACGGAGTTGTATCCCGTGTATTCATTCTTCCGGGATATAATAATTCTATTATTATCCGGCATGGCAATTATTTAACTTTGTATGCCAATCTTGAACAAGTATATGTAAAACAGGGAGATACTGTAAAAACAGGGCAAGCGATTGGGAAAATTTATACGGATAAAGAAGAAGGAAACTCCACGTTGCTGCATTTCGAAATCTGGAAAGAGCATACCAAGCTGGATCCTTTAACGTGGATAAAACAGTGAAAACAATAAAATAATGCAAGACAATCAATCGGCGCTTGTTCTCTTTTCGGGAGGACAAGACTCAACTACTTGCCTGTATTGGGCAATCAAACATTTCAAAGAAGTGCGGACGCTGTGTTTTACTTATGGACAACGGCATTCTATTGAAGTAGAAGTCGCCCGTCAATTAGCGGCAGAAGCAAACGTCCCGTTTCAGGCGCTTGATGCGTCGATAATCAGTCAATTAGCCGACAATTCATTGACTAATCCTGCATTAATAATGGATCAGGACAAACCGGAAAACTCATATCCCAATACTTTTGTTCCGGGGCGCAACTTGTTTTTCCTCTCTTTCGGCGCCGTAATCGCCCGGACGCATGGAATCCGAAACCTCGTCACCGGCGTTTCCCAAGCCGATTACAGCGGTTATCCCGATTGTCGCGACACTTTTATCCGTTCAACAAACGCGACTTTGAACCTTGCTATGGACGAACATTTTATTATTCATACCCCGCTCATGTGGCTCAACAAAGCGGAAACTTGGGCGTTAGCTGATGAATTGGGCGTTTTTGAAATTGTGAAAAACAAAACGCTGACTTGCTATAACGGAATCATTGCCGATGGTTGCGGGCAATGTCCTTCCTGTAAATTGAGGAATAAAGGGTTGAAGGAATATGAGAATTTACATTTGTAACAAACGTTTTTATTTATCTGTCATATCCTGTCCAACACTTTCTGTATCAATTCATCAAACGAACCTTTATAATTGGTATTCATTCCGCCGGAATAGCGACCGGCAATAATCAGGCAAGCCGTCACCGCTTTGTGCCCCATCAGACCGGCTAATGCGGCTAAGGCTGCGCTTTCCATCTCGTAATTCGTTATCTTCAAGCCGTTGTAGTCGAACGATTCAATCTGTTTGTTCATGTCGGGTTGAGTTAATCCTAACCTGACATGCCGCCCTTGCGGACCATAAAACCCGCTTGCAGAAATTGTTATTCCTTTTATCATGTCGAAACCGATACGTTCCAACAGCTCCGCATCGGACGAAACAAAATAGGGTTTCGCCAATAAATCGTTCCAATGGGTATGTTCCACAAAATGATGAAACAAATATTTGTCAATGATACGTTCTCCATTTTCATAGAAGAAAACCAAGCCGTCCATACCCATAGATATTTCCGAAACGACGTAAGCGCCTATCGGACAAAAAGGTTGCAGTCCGCCGGACGTTCCTATCCTAACCAGCGTCAGTTGCCGGAAGTCTTTTTTTACTTCCCGCTTCTGCAAATCAATATTTGCCAAAGCGTCTAACTCGGTCATGACAATATCAATATTGTCGCAACCGATTCCGTGCGATAAAGCTGTGATTCGTTTGCCTTTATATATTCCTGTTATAGTACGGAATTCCCGGCTTTGCTGGTCAAATTCAATACTGTCGAAGTAAGCGGCAACGATGGGGACCCGCTCCGGGTCGCCCATCATCACTACTTTATCCGCCAATTGTTCCGGTTTCAGATGCAAATGAAAAATAGAGCCGTCCGAATTAACCGGCATCTGGTCGAGGGGGATTTGTCTCATGCTGATTATTATTTACTAATTACTATTTACCAATTATTATTTCATTGGTTTATCAGCAGCTTTTGTAGCTGGTTTTGCAATCGTTTCCCTCATATCGGTATCGGCTTGAATATTTTTCATTTTATAATAATCCATGATACCCATATTACCGGAACGGAAGGCTTCTGCCATTGCTTTCGGCACTTCTGCTTCTGCTTCAATCACTTTTGCGCGGGCTTCCTGCGCTTTGGCTTTCATTTCCTGTTCAAGCGCTACTGCCATTGCACGGCGTTCTTCGGCTTTAGCCTGTGCGATATTCTTATCGGCTTGCGCCTGATCCATCTGCAATACGGCGCCGATGTTTTTACCTATATCTATATCGGCAATATCAATGGAAAGAATTTCAAAGGCGGTTCCTGCATCCAAGCCTTTCTTTAATACTACTTTAGAAATACTGTCAGGATTTTCGAGCACTTCCTTGTGCGTTTCGGCGCCGCCAATGGAAGAAATGATTCCTTCGCCAACCCTTGCAATGACTGTTTCTTCGCCGGCGCCTCCAACCAATTGTTTGATGTTGGCACGCACGGTGATACGCGCTTTAACAATCAATTGGATACCGTTTTTTGCTACGGCGGCAATTGGAGGCGTATCAATCACTTTCGGATTCACCGACATCTGAACAGCTTGAAATACGTCGCGACCTGCCAAGTCGATAGCTGTCGCCATCTGAAAAGTCAAATCGATATTCGCTTTTTCGGCAGAAACTAAAGCACGTACCACCTTTTCGACATGGCCGCCTGCGAGATAGTGCGCTTCCAATTGGTCGCGGACAATGTTTTTCAAACCGGCTTTGTGCGCTCCAATCATGGCGCTGACAATGACTGTGGGTGGCACATTCCGTAACCGCATCAAAAAAAGTTGCACAAGTGAAATGTTTACACCCGATGCTTTTGCTTTAATCCATTGAAAAAATGGGATATAACGAAAAAAGATTATCAGCACAATAATACCTGCTGTAACCATTGCAATCCATAGAAATGTTACTTGATCCATTGCATTCATAATGTAAATGTTTAAAAATTATTTTATTCAGTTATTTGTTACTATCAATTGATTAGGAAACACTTTAACGACTGTTACGGTCGTATTTTCATCAATAAATCCGCCCAATGTTTTTGCTTCCATCGTAATATTGTTTACGCGGACTTTCCCCATTGGATTCAAACGGGAAACAGAGATTCCTTTATCGCCTTCGGAGATTTCCGGTAATTCTTTTGCGGCGACAGTGGAGCTGATGTCTGTTTTCAAAGAGATGACATCCAGCGCTTTAGATTTAATCAGATAAATAAAAGCGATGCCAATAGCAACGCCCATTGAAATCAATGTAATTATTCCGCCGGTCGCTCCCAAATATCGAAATGCATAATAAATTCCTCCTATAGAAAATAAGGCGCCTCCAACTCCGGTAATTGTAAAGCCGGGAATAAGGAATATTTCTACTAAAATCAGTATAACTCCAATGAGGCATAGTATTATAACTATCAATATATCCATAATTTCAATTATTTTTTAGTTCGCAAATATTTAATTTCTGTATTCCGTGTTTCAACCAATGTTTTTTTGTATGTTTTATACAGCGTTTCAAGTTGTTGTTCATTTGCCGGAATCTGCGAGCGGAGCGATTGTTTTTTAGCGCTGTTTCCTTCGGCAAACGTCTTTCGCTGAACGTCCAACTGATTTTCCAATGTTTGAATTTTTCCCTCCAAATCTTTCGATTGCAAATACGATTTTTTTGCCGCATCGCTTTCAAAGTCCGCCAATGTATAATATACGATGCTGTCGTTGATAAAAAATGTAAAATCTTTTTTCACCTTCACCTGTGCTTTTTCGATGCCGGCTTTTATTTTCCTCAATTGACTCCGGTAATCTGTGTCAGGGAGCCAAGTGTCTCTGATAGAAGTAATTTTAGCTCGGTTCATCAAAACCTGTTCATCGTCGCTTTCGATGGATTTAAATTCGCTATTCGGAATAAAAGTATAAATAACGACTTTATTTTCCGGTTGAAAGCGGTCGGAAGCAAAATAACCGATGTTGTTCACTTCGTCGATTACGAGCATATAATCGTTATAAATGGAATTAAAAGGCATACCCATCTGACTTGGAGCCAGATAGACGTCATTGTTCAAATTGTAACGGCTGACAAACAGATCGTACCCTCCAATCGAATTATTACCGGTAGAGGCATAATAAATAGTTAATCCGTCCGGCATTACAAAAGGATAATTATCGTTGCCCACACTGTCGGCAGGAAGATTCAACGGTTTGTCGCCCGACCATTGGTTTTGAATTTTGGATTGGGAATACAGGCGAAAAAATCCGCTTGCATCTTTTTTACCGAAGAACCGGCGGTCTTGCAACTGATTTTCGTAAATAACCGTTGTTGAATCTATTTGTTTAAGCGTACCGGTTTCCTCGCCAAAAAGATAAGCTTTAAAAAAGCCTTTTTTATCTACGATGACGCTGTCGATAATTTGAATATTTTCACAATTTGAAAGCATCCTTGCCGCATTTTCCGCTCCTTTCAAAAATGGTTTAATTGAGTCTGCCGCTTGCACTTGCGGTTTTTTGTTTTTCATCAGCAAGTCGATTTGCATCTGATACGCTTTGACTGCTTTATTAAATTGATAGAGACGATAATACATATCGGCAGCCTCCATGTATTTTTTCTTGGAAAACAATAGATCGGCTTCTTCGAGCGTCTGTGCTTGAGCGCTTACAATGCAGTATATAAGTAATGTTACAAAAAATAAACTCCGTTTCATTTTGACGACAATCGTATTTTTTTAAGTTGCAAGTTTCAACTTGTTTCAAAGTTTCAAAGGTAATCATTTTTTTAATAAATTCATTTCTATTTTATAAATTAAAGTGTAAATTCATTTTCAAAGCGGTTCTTCCTGCCAATTATTAAAAAATCAGATTTAATAAGTAAGGGCGTTCAGGTAGTTTTGAAACATCTTTTTAAATGTTATCCTCCAATTTTTCGCTCAAAAATTTGCATATTAAAAAAACACTTTTTACCTTTGCCCCGAATTTTAATAATCAAAAAGATTAATAAATGAATAATTTTCTTACATACAGTTTGCTAATCGCCATTATCGGTATTCTCTTGCAAAGAACAAGATGAAGCGGGAACGGTATGTAAAATAAAATATAAACAGTAATAAAACCTTTCTCGCTTGGTCGGGAAAGGTTTTTTTGTTAAATATAATTACGAATATGGACAATAGACTTTTTATTTTTGACACCACCTTGCGCGACGGCGAACAGGTTCCCGGCTGCCAGTTGAACACCATTGAGAAAATTCAGGTGGCGCAAGTGTTGGAAAAATTAGGGGTGGACATCATTGAAGCGGGATTCCCTGTTTCCAGTCCGGGAGATTTTAATTCCGTAGTTGAAATTTCTAAAGCGGTCACATGGCCCGTAGTTTGCGCCCTGACCCGCGCAGTAGAAAAAGACATCGACGTTGCCGCCGAAGCGCTGAAATTTGCTAAACGGAAACGGATTCACACCGGAATAGGGACTTCGCCTTATCACATCCGATACAAATTTAATTCTACTCAGGAGGAAATACTTGAACGAGCGATTGCCTGTGTTAAGTATGCCAAGAAGTACGTGGAAGATGTGGAGTTTTATTGCGAAGATGCCGGTCGAACCGACAATGTTTATCTTGCAAAAGTGGTAGAAGCTGTAATTAAAGCCGGCGCTACGGTAGTAAATATTCCTGATACAACCGGTTATTGCCTTCCTGAGGAATACGGTGAAAAAATCAAATTCCTTGTGGAAAATGTAAAGAATATTGATAAAGCCGTTATTTCTACGCACTGTCACAACGATTTGGGAATGGCTACCGCCAATACGATGGCTGGAATCATTAATGGCGCCCGTCAAGCGGAGGTAACAATCAACGGAATCGGCGAACGCGCGGGAAATACTTCTCTTGAAGAAGTGGCGATGATTCTCAAAAGTCATAAAGAAATAGGAATCCTGAGCAATATCAATACCCAGCAGATTTATCCGGCAAGCCGCATGGTTTCCAGCTTGATGAATATGCCGGTTCAACCGAATAAAGCGAT
>Ga0123357_10002700_pt1 | contig 20001 bp, 15 predicted proteins | sample TergutEmb28metaG_FD_89873 | JGI IMG/M metagenome (GOLD analysis project Ga0123357, IMG submission 89873) | Embiratermes neotenicus P4 segment gut microbial communities from Petit-Saut dam, French Guiana - Emb289 P4 | ecosystem: Host-associated > Arthropoda: Insects > Digestive system > Gut ...
AATGAAATAAAAAAATAAAAAAATGTATTTTTATAATATAAAAAAAAAAAAAAATTACACTATATAGTTTTTTTTTTTATTTCTCTTTCTTTTTTTTTTTTTTTTTTTTTTACTTTTCATTGATGATATATTTTACTACACATTGAAATTAATAAATGCCTCAGTTACACATAATTCCATTACATTTACTGATGCCAACAAGACAGAATGTGAACACTTAAAGTTTGCAGCTCTTTAAAAATAATTTATTTCTTCACTTCCATAACAACTTTGCTAATGCTCCACACCAGTGGTTCTCAAACTTGCTACTACTGTGGAACCCTTAAAAACCTCACTAATTCTGCAGACCCCCCTCGCCAAAATTATCTTAACTACTATACCCTAAGGCCCAACTCACGATAGGAAATAAAGAATGAATAATTACAAACAAGAGACACTTTATTAGATCACTGTAAGAATACATTCCAAAAAATATAAATTTCCTAGCTGTATTGACAAAAAACTTAAGTTTATAAAAAACCTAAAAGGAAAAAAACTTCACGTTCTAGTGAACAGAATCAACTCACCTTGAGGACCCCTCAAGTGCAACCTGCAGGGCACTGGCTGAATATCACTGTGTTACAACATTACAGAAAAACAGATTTTGTAAAAGATTAAAAATAAACAAAAATAATCTCACAGAACCTTGGCAAGGCCTCATGGATGCCACCCTTTGAGAACCACTACTTCAGACTACCTAAAACTGCATACATGATGTGAAATGTTGTACCACCTTGTTGCATTCTTCTTTTGTCAATATTTACCTTGGTTTAAAATTCCACGTTTCCCTTGATTTATTCCTCAAAATCTTGCAGAATGTGGCAGTGATGGCGGCAGCAGCAGCAGCAGCACTGTCAGTGGTGGTGGTTTCACAATTTCAAGATGGTTTGACATGAATGAAAATCCTGTTCCTAGGTGAAGGAAATATGTAGATGTAGTCTGTATTGTTAATATTTTGGGACTGTAGTGACTCAACCTTCAAGGCAAACCACATACTGGAAATTACCAATGACATATGAACCTGTACCAAAAGCATACGATTAGTCCACCAGATAGTTAATCCCTCTCAATTTTGTACTCAGGATATCTGAAATATCAGCAACAGAGACTACTTCTACATAATGCCATCATACAGACAGGACTCAATTTACAATTGGTTATAGTACCATGCACATGGACTTAGATCTATTGTTACTGTGTTTCAATGATACATACTCATTCGTTTTGATTCCTCAAGTGAAATGTTACTTGATGTAGAAAAGTTGCATATTTGCATAGGTTCATGCAGTGTAGGTTCAATCCTCTCATTAGGATCCACAACTTCCAACTCAGTTACTGCCACTTCAATAGCTCCGGTTGGCATTCTCTGAAATCAGGTTAACAAGCCTCTGCTTTTCATATACACCCTATATTGCAAAGTAAAAACTGAATTCATTAAACTAGTGCGCACACTTGTAAGAAACATTTTTAAAAATCACTGAACCTAAGTCCTGATTAACAGTGGCAAATAACTGTTCCATGAACTTATTTATCAAACAATTTAATCTATTATATAGGCACTTCTTCTGTAAAATGTCTTGTTTTCTCTTCCCAATCTTCAGACTGCTATGATTTACACACTGTTTTTGTAACAGTTATCATGTTTCAATATTCCTTCAAATTCCAAGACTTTACAGAAATTATCATGGGCTGATACAAATGCAAAGTAGAGATGAATGACAAAATTCACTCTGTACTGTTGTATCAACATACCACATTCTTTTGTCCTGGGGGTCGGGCACACACCAACCCTTTCACTGTGACTACTGTATCCAGACGAATGTTACCAATCTGTTGGCCAATATCTGGGCGCTGGAAAAGAGGCACAATATACACAACATATTTAAATTACACCAACAAATTTCAATTGCTTGTGGCTGGGTTAAAGGTATTCTCTGCAAAGTAAGTTCCAGCTGTCAACTTTGCCTTATCACCACGATAAATGCCAATGAAAAGTCACTGCCCCTGTTGGGTTTCCAACCACCCATGTGAGTCTGTCTCTGCCCATACTTGCATATTTAGGACAGAGTACATGGTTCCATGACAATGGTCATCATTCAGAGTCAGATGAACACAATGCTGAGGGGTATTTGCTGAGAAAGGTGAGGGTATGCCTACTATCTGTCATGTTCTATTATAAATAACTGGGGATAGCAGAAAATGCTTTCTTCAATGGCAGGAATAGAATATCGCAGCATGACTGAGATCCCATATGTAATCAATAGAGAAAACTGTATTTGCGCAAAGGTGCAAAGGAAACACTGATTCAGCACGCTGATGATCAGGTATTTTAGTATTAACATGGAAACAATAACAATAGCTGCTCAAAGTGGTGATAAAGAAATTCACTGTACAACCCACTGTGATGCACAATTGACTGTCACACTTGTGCATTATTACATGGTAACTGTAACAAATTTAAACATTTTATAGCATAAATATTTGACATTCTGAGGACCGTGCATCCTAACATATTCTTATAATAAAACAAATGAGAAGCACTAATTTCTCAAGTTTATTTTTGGAATAGGACTCTACATGTTTCAGACAGTATCTCTGTCCATCATCAGGAGTCTAGCACTGTACACACAACAAAAGGCTTGCTAGCAAGCAGTTAGCATAACCTGTATGACATATGCCTATTGCTGTGTGTACAGTGCTAGACTCCTGATGATGGACAGAAATACTGTCTGAAACATGTAAAGTCCTATTCCAAAAATAAACTTGAGAAATTAGTGCTTCTCGTTGGTTTTATTATAAGAATATACCATAAATACTTACATGAAACCTGTAACTAATCCAATAACAGAACATACAACAATAAATAGGAACTGTCATGAGAGAAAACACCTGTTCAAATAAAACACATCATCATCACAGTTGCATTGCAGCCTGCCAGTAACAAAGAGCATATCACTGCACATTGAGACAAGCAATGAAATATGAGACAATCAGATACAAAAGGAATGGTCAGAAAATAACTTTCTAGTTCATATATTCTGAGTTTTTCACTTTCAACTCTAGTAACAGTTCACACTCGACTATACTGCTATCCAACTACATATGCACACAGTCTCATCCCCCCACAACTGGGGCATTCCCTTATTGTGGGGCTGTGGGGTAAGCGTGCTACACATTTGTGTCCTGTGTTTTTGGCCACTAAGTCACAAATGCTACCATCCTGTGATCATCTTATAATTTGTGGCTGCCAAAATTCTACTTCAACACTGTAAACAGACTATAATTGCTTGGTGATTACTTACCCTGATATAACTAAAAGCTGGGTAAAGTTATCAATTACAAAATTATATGCCACGTAAACTTACTTTATGACTGATCCTTGCACATAAGATGTCATGACAACTCAACAGTTCAGAGACTAAAGATGCATGCATGGTGAGGACAAAAGATGTGATTTTGTGTATAAAGTGTTCTACTTTATCATGGCATGTACACCCAACAACAAATGGTGCAAATATCATGACTTCAATGCCACAATGAATGTCAATTCCAATCAAAAGTTCCTTATGCAAAATAATTAATTTGAAATCACCTTTCAGGACTTAATCCTTTTAACATGTTGGCATCAAATGATGACTGTACTTTTCTCATAGAGTAATGTTTAGAAAACTGAATGACAACTAAAGTCAATGCCCAGAATGTGTTAATTAGTCCACAGCCTTACACAGCTCTTAGCTGTACACAATGCCTTGATACATGTAGCTGTCACTGCTAGAGTGCGAAGGGCAATTTTTGTCTATTAGAATTGTCCCTCAACACCCCTTAAAAACATGCATTTAATTCTGGCACCGAAGGGTTAAACAACCTCCCGTTTAAGAACCTCAACCTGTTTTATTTTTTTCACAGTTTCATAACCTTAATATTGCAGCTTGCACATTACATTACATTACATTTACATAAAAACTGTTGTAACCAAACCAGTGGGTGTGGAATTTTTACAATAGTTTGTACTAGTTTCTTTGTGATTATGAGTGTATGATGTACACTCATAATCACAAACTAGTACTCAATTGACCACCATACATTCAATGCACATGGTGAGTCCTTAACACTCATCTGTATTAGACACACAAGTACATGATCCACTTAGGGTTGAGTATCACTTACACGTTTGAATATGTACCACCACAACCTAGAAGATACTAATCACACCTAAAACATTGAAAATATGTTATACAATCATATCCAACTGATTAGGAAATGATTTTTCTACACATTAACCATAAGATTAAGAAAACCCATACGTGCACAACTGATATTAACTGCTGACCATTTCATGCAATATAAAATTTAAAGGTCTTATTTTATCAATGGCAACTGCAGATCACTACATGTGTTAGAAAACTTACAATATCATTCTATCAACTATAACTAGTAGTAAACTTGGTGCATGCACTCCCTGAAGATGGCATATTCATGCCAAAACATGTTGCAGTAAAGTCTATCATGTTGTATGTATATGATATTGTGTATCTAAGTGGTTGTAATAAATATAATGATCTGAAATGCAAGGAATAAACAACTTCCAGAACATACCGTCTGGTACATAATGTATTCAGAACAGCTTCACTCCATGCTTACATTATTAGGTGCGACAAGTTGTGCTGAACCATAGCCATCTCGCAGTGTGAGAAACCGCCCCAGTCTCTTGAGTTCCACCCAGCCACACAGATGAACTTCCTGTCCAATTACACCCTCATTCAGATCTCCACAGGTATACGTTCGACGTGCAAATCGACTGGTAACGCTTGGTGACTCTTCACAAAGAAAAAAGAAGGAGGGGGAAAAAAGTAAATTAAATAATATATAACAACTGGGCAACACAATTCAATTAAACACACACTGCAGTGTATTCCATCTAAGGTTCACACTTCAGTTATCAAATAAAAGAAGAATTTTTTCCTAATATCTGAAAAATGAGCCATCTCCTAAATATCACACACAAAATTAAACACGTTCTATATGGCTATTTTTCTGAGACCTTAAGGCTGTGAGAGGGCAGGGGTTGTCAAACATGAAGGGTCATCTTACAGTCAGGTAAATATTATCATTATTTTTAATGTCTAGGACTTGAGAAATTACAATATTTTAACTGAAATGTATAAATCATTTCTTGAATTTGATCTGCTATTAAGTACACAATAAATAAAATTTTCATACAAACTGCCTTCAGGAAACAGCTGGAAACACTGAAAATCTACTTACTGTTAATGATTTCTAGGTCTGTCTGGTGACAGGGAAATGCAAAACTTTGACTCTTCACACATGAAGGGCATAAACTTTTCATTAACATATATTTTAAGACCAAGAAGTTCAGACACATTAAGGGTTCTAACAACTTCAAATTAATGAATCTCAAATTTTATTCCATCTCCTGTACTGCAAACTTACCACACTTCGCATATTCTTCACTTGTAATCCTGTTATGAGTTGGTAGAGACTTACTTGGATCAGAAGGTTTATTGGATTTTGATTTTGAAACCTGCAAAATGCCAGGCAAAACTCACATGGTTTATTACAAGTACAAAACAAAGTAAGTCTAGCAACACAAAATAATACAATTTGATGAGGCTCAGACTATTTAACAATGCTGTTTCAAGTACAGCTTGTTATGTCACTGAATAAGACAACAAGATGATCGTGACTGGTGGGTACAGACAGATTCAGTAGGGACTGCAATGCCCATTTCAATGAACTTCCAACAACTGCCTGGAGAGACTATGGGCAATGTTAACAAATCACAGCTGGGTAACTGGTAACATGTCCAATACTCATACCACATACCCACCAAACATAGGTCTTGGAGCATCACTTCTCAACAATCCTATGCAAAACCACATTAATTAAATGGAGTTTATTCAAAACATAAATTTTCCAAAGGCTGAGAAGAACTTGTTTCTTACAATTATGCAATAAAATTTCTTGTGCCCAGTTACACACACAGGTAGAGGAAAACTGTCTGCTGTGTTGAAATCCCAAAACTAGCCATACTGCTTGGTCATTCCCACAGCTCTATTCATCATGTTCAAAATAAACAAGTTACAAATCTCAAATTACATCACAGATGAATTCAAAGCATCATGAGGTCACATTGTAATTCTTCAATCAATGTGCATGCTGAAAATTACACTCAATGCAGCAAATTGGTGTTCTGAATTTAGTAACTGATTATGTTACTGAAATGACATATTATCCACAGTGCAGAACATTTTAATACAAGCTTAATTGCAGGAAATCAAGCCACAATGCATGAAATAGATGTTTACATGGCATGTTAAATGTAACTAAGAAATCAAATTACAACAAACACACATTTTGTATACTACGAATGTAAAGGTTGCCACATCCTCGATGTTGCTATTTAAAGTCTCTAACTCATGGGATTAGCAAAACCTCTTCAACTCTTTAGATGCTGAAAGAACTGAGTCTTCAAATCAATGTATACATGTATTCCAATAATTCAGAAAGACTTATTTTTTAACCATCTGTTGCTGAAAAATTACAGATTTGTAACCTGCAGTATGATGCTCAAAATGCTACATGTCCATTACTAACAATCCCCACAGTATGTATAGCAAAAACAATGTTCATCTACTGAACATGTGAGAATATCAGAGTGGAATGTCAGTTCAACTGTATTATTGTTATGCTACGTACATTATCAGAAGATTTCTTTCCAGGTTGCACCATTCGGAATTCCTTGATGATCACTTCTATACCACCTGTAGGCATTGTCTGCAACACAACAAAAGGTTATGAAATTGCAAGACACAAGGTTTCAAGGAATTGGGTCGTCCATAAAGGATGTCCTGCTCAGGCGGGGGTCGTAACTTTTGTAACCAGATGTGAGGAAAAGGGGAGGTGGAGTCAAAATATCATGTCACAGAAGCCTGGTTACATTATACAACCAGTATGATTCTTCGCAGAGCTGGCTAGACTTCTCACGCTCCAATTAGGCAATTCGTTGGCTCCTGCTGAAGGGGCAGAAGATGGCCTGTAGTGACTGTTTCCGATCGGCCTAAATTGTGGACACTTTTTATGTCCTGTATTAGTAATACAGTATGGACTAGTTTTTGGCTTTAAACAGTGAACATTACTATTTAGGGGCATTCAATTTTCTTGTGGCTTGGTGGGGTCATAATAAGTTTATGACATCATTTTGGACTGGAAGGGTCACATTTTTCTGATCAAATGTGACAAGAGGAGAAGTGGGGGTCAATTTTACGCTGAAATTATGCAACATCAAAGAGGACAACCCCCATGGCAAAATCTGGGAACACCACAGCATGAGACACGAAACTAGACACTACAGGTATTCGTATTTAATATTACAACACACATTCACATACCATACTAGTATTTACATGGTAAAAAATAACCCACAGTTCTACTAGAAATGTATACAAACAGTTCCACTAAAGATATTTTAAAACAGTGTGTCTAAGGAAAACAAGAGTGCAGTAGCTGTTTTATAGATACTCTGCAAATTCAGATAAAACAAAGTGGTGTTGTACTGATCACAGCAACAGAAACAACACCTCAAGGTTTAACCAATGTTTCCCCCCCCCCTCTTTTATTCTTTATTCCTTTATTTACTCATTTATTTATTTGCTGAAACAAAAGCTTCTTTCAGTTCTCTCAAATTGAAAGGGGGCATTATGAAACTAATGGATGGCCTTCAATTCTGTTTGTAACAAATAGCTCCAACTATGATCCTATCAATTTTCCTGGTGTTTTCCTACCCAACAAAGTAAACCACTCCATTTCTAAAGTATGGAACACCCATGATGCCGAAACTAATGTTGACAATAAAACCAGGGTAAACTACAGTTTGACAAGGATGTCAACTCTGGCCAGACTACACACTCCTGCAATCTATGCTTCAGCAGTAATGAAAGCATCTAAATATGCAATAAAACCTCCATGAAGATTCAAATGTAAGGGAAATTCAGACTCTCTAAATGTCCACAGACCACCACCAAGTGTTTTAAGAGTTTGATATATGGTGAACTACAGGATGAATAAACAACAAGCAATAGCAACCATGTTGATGACTATTACAACAAAGGTTACATTTGTACAATAATATCCAAACTCGCGGGTTTAATGTAACAGTAAACTATATAATTATCTTTTTCTGAGACTAAGTTTAAGGACATGGAAGAGATAATAAAATTACACATGCCCGTTCCACAATGTACTTGTGCATCGGCTTGCACGTAACACAGAAAATGTAATGAACCTGGGCAGCATTCATTATCCCACAAACCACAATGCTATTCCCATTCGAGCACATCTTTTCTAAATAACAGATAAGCACTAAGTCATCAAAGCTCATAACAAAATGAGAAAAAAAAAGAATACCTTCTGAACATGCACATAAAAGTGACACAACTGAGCTGTTAATAAAATATACACAACATATCTGTTACAAACACTGCACAGTTGTGAACAAGAAACACGGAAACAATTGTAACAAGAGTAATAATTGCCATCAACACAATTACTTACTTGTTGTGTGGACAGCAATTATTTCTCTTATTACATCTAACACAACATAAAAATTAAGAACAATTCTAATAACATTTACCACATTACGCTGTCCAGGAGGACGAGGATATACCCACCCTCTCACAGCAACATAGGATTCTACAGGCATGTTAGCAAGGCGACGCCCAATGTCAGGACGCTGAAAGGGGAAGAACAAAACAGGGCATATGTACTGGTCAGTGAAACAAGAATAATAACTGTGACTCAAAACTACTGGCTGATGCTGTTGCTCCTACACCTAATACTCCTGCAGAAGTATGGAAAATAAGACAAAGACATGTCATAATTTAGTTTTCAACTCACACAGGGTACAATACAAACTAAATTTTTTGGAAAAAAAATTGAATACTATATCAAGGCATTAGATACATGGCTTCAAGAGCCAATGATTCCTGCAAAATAAACTAATGAAACTGGTGTCCACCCGCACCTAACCTTCAAGAAAGGTTCACTTACAGGAATCCAGAACTGATTAGCAGTATTCCACATATCATCAATGAACTTACATCGTCTGGTGCAACAACCTGGGTCATGCCATACTGATCCCGCAAAGTGAGGAACCGTCCAACACGCTGATATTGGACACGTCCACAGAGTTCGACCTCCATTCCAATATGACACTCCCTAAGGTCTCCACATGACACTCGATTTACATTATTTGGACCTTCAAGTAAGAATAAACCCAAATTATTCATGTCCCATTCAATTATAAAATCACAGTAATGGTACCAGCTTTGTTGGTAATTAACAGCTGCACAAATTAAATGCTACATGCTGTTCAGTACGCCATACATCCTCATATGCTGTATGAGACACAAATATTATAAAATAAAACACCAGTACGAAGCGCACAATCAAATTTTTAGTCAATAAAGAATGCAGACATTGTCATACATTACTTCTCTATATAGACAGCAGAATAAAAGAGCAGGTCACAAGAATTAACAGTTTTCAACAGTACTGAAAAAAACTTAACTACATTACCTTGTGCAACTACTTTCATATATTTCATTAACACCATATCAATTTGTGCACTTGCCTTACATTCCTTCTGGTCAGCATTAGAATAATATTTCTTCACAAAAAACAGTACTGTACATTTTACTTCTAATTTCAATATTCGGTAAAGTCTGTACTGTGAAGAGCATTGCAATATAGAATCACCCATTGACATCAGTGATAGAGTGTTCATCTGATAGCTATTAATGATAAATTAATTCTCCATATTCTACCAACAGTATCACAACTAAACATGACCAATCAGAAATCAGTTGCTAGGAATAATCAGAGAAAATTATAGTTTATACTGTGTAACAGCATGAACAGACACATATTTAAAATGCTTGCATTTGTCAGTGTTTCGTTTGTAATCACTTACTTCTTTTATACCAGAACACCAAAAATTTGTGTTCACCAACAAAAACCTAAGACTCATTAACACAGTACCTGCACTACAACTGTTATACAGATATATAGGAATGCAGAACATCTAGGACTTTAAGTGACAATAAACTTCCAAACTGTGTGTTAGTGCAGAACTATAATGAAAGTATCCGCACACCCCAGATTTATTCCAGTTGAAACAATCTGCCAAAAAGTGTGAAAAATATCTTCATCACATCATGGTGTACATTTCCACTCACGATCTTTGGTAACCCTCACCTATACCTATGTCAAATAAGAAAGAATGAATCCATACATTTCAGAAGAGAGCACCTACATGATAGGTTTTCTATTGTGCGTCTGAGATAGGGATAGTAAAGATGAAACTGATGGTCAGTACATAAACTTAACTTATAAACTGCAGTGGGGTCATAAATCTTTTACTTTTAGAGGTAAGGGAAGGAGCATATATCAGAATCAACAGTGAAACTGACCACTAAAAAATCTGGGTCCTTTATTGCACTTTATTCCTAGACCAACAGGTAATTCGGATGATAATTAATTCCACTGTCTTACACACCTGGTTCCCTACCAGAAAACCTGTTGGGGACACTATACAATCGCCCTGGATGAGGCAGTGGTGGGCCATACATATCCGATTTCAAGATCTGCAACAATGGGGATTAGGAGTTTAGTTAGCATACAAAAGACCTTTGTTCTATGCTCTATGCATAAGCTCATAACACTTCAGACTAGTTTCAATGTTTATATTTGAAATTACATATACAGGCCCTTATTGTCAAATTAATTTTCAACAGCTTAAACCGTTCAATGACATCACAATACTGAATAATTAATTCAATGTGATGTGCAAACAGGTGGTTGTAACCTAATTTGATGTACTATCCCAGCATTTACTTGGAAAGACAGATAAAAACAACAAAAAAGTTTTTCTGGGCAGCTTGTATCCAAGTCAATACTGTAACTCAGACTTCTAAAACATGTAGCAGAAGTGCTGAACACTCACTGTTTTGCCCCATCAAATATACATTCATACTTAATTACACATGTTTTCAATGTTGGAAAACACTTTAATGACTATCTCTTCTTACATCACATCTTTAATAAAACATATCACTGAGACAACGACAAAACAGGTATAATTTCCATACCCAAATGAGGCAACACATCTGTGTAAAAGCACATGGGATTCTGAGCCCAGAGATCATGTGCCTCACTCTGCCAGCTACAATGAAACCCTCCCACATCATTCATGTTAGAATGGCACAGGCCATGGTCATTTCGTAAAGAGCACAGTGTTTCCATGCCAAGTTGTGGTAATATTCTAACATGTGCCTGGAAAAACTGAGGTAACAAAACATCAGTTATGCAGATATATGTGATCAGTGCCATCAGTAACATACACTAACCCCAAAACTATGTTTACTGTATCTCCAATACTGAATCATCAGCAGTGTGCTCTTTGCTTTTCTAACTCATGCTGCCTCTGAAAATAAAAGTACACTCTTTCTCCAATCTGTTAATTTCAAAATGTGGCAATTAACAAACATCATTCTCTTAGACTGAATACCACTGGAAATTGCCTGTACTTCAGGTTTATTCCTATAAATTTGCATCGACAATCAACGAATCCAGACCCATTCTAAATTCAACTTTACAGGATTCTGGCCATGATAATATGATTGCAGTTGAACAACCTCAAAAAGCCGATAAGTTGCATTCTAAATTGCCTTACTGTATACATACCCTACAGATTAAACGAAATATATAACCATTATACCTTAACCTCACTAGCGAGACTTAAGCAACACAGTTCGCCACATTTTCAAACGAGGGTGATACCTCAAACTACCTTACTTTTTACACTGCAAGGAGAATGACAGAAAAATATTAAACGAAATACACTTTGAGAAGTTCACGTTTAGATTATGCAGTAGACTAAGTCACGTATACCCTAGCCCAATTAAAATGCGTTCAGACATGCAACTCAACTGCCGTTGACTTTTTACTACCTTTGTCAGCAAAAACAGTCGCCGACGCAAATCAATCGACGCACTAATTGTTTTACAAAGTGGCCCTAAACACCCATACATTTCTCAGCGAATATAAACCATAGGCTATAGCACGTTCAAAGCACTTGCATTTCCCACCATCAATAGATATATCCCTCACCATCCACAACCCTGTAGCAAAAACGTGGAGTGGTGTGTGTGTGCTCAGTCAATTTCATTATTAAACTTACAAGCCCAGAAGTAAATGGATTTCCCGCAATTCTTAACAGAACAGAAGTCCGCAGTCAACTAACAATCAAATGAATGACTATGGCCGAAGGTGTGGGAAATGTATTTCAGACTGTCATCGATAATATGAAACTTGCATTGCAACAATTGGAAGGTGCGTATGTTAGCTTTTATTTAATGTCATATTTCTCCTTGTTTACATATAAGGGGGGTTGCTATTTGTATGGCGAACGTGTAGTATCTAACTAAATACAGAGCTAACAAAATTTGACTGCCAGATGTAACTTACTACAAACTTAGTAACTTTTCGTTTTGATTTATTCATTACGTTGGCATTTTTTAATAATTATGACAGTTAAAGGTTCATTGCCGCATTCACAAGTACCTGCCACCTGTTCCTATCCTGAGCCAGCTCGATCAGTCCATGCACCCCACATCCTACTTCTTGAAGATCCATCTTAATATTATCCTCCCCTTTATTCCTGGGTCACCCAAGTGGTCTCGTTCCCTCAGGTTTCCCCACCAAAACCCTGAATACGCCTCTCCTACCCCCATATGCACTACATACCCTGCCCCTCTCATTCTTCTCCATTTTATCACCCAAACGATATTGGGTGGGTAAAATACCTTTTTAAAAAAATTCTCTTCATGAATCCCTCATTCCTACAACCATGATAATTATAATAATTCTCTTTTGTTGTTTGAAAATACTATTACTATATAAGGAATTTCCCCAAAAGATTATTCCATAATTCATAATGGAATGGAAGCCAGAATAGTAAACCATCTTCAAGGTATCCTGTGTCACAAAAGGTTTAATGACTCTAACCACAAAACAAGCCACACTTAATTTCCATATAATAATTTCTATTTGGCTTTTCTCCATTAATGTATTACCAATCATTCCTAAAAATTTTATGTTAGTAATATTGAATTTTATATTGTTATCGCAACCAGCACTAATGGGAATATGTGAGCTATTCTTAGCTAAAAATTGTATGAGACCAGTTTTTGCAAAATTCAGTGACAACAAGTGTGCTTAAACTTATTATTATTATTATTTACTATTATACATATTAATATATTATAATATAATACTAATATATTAATATTTAATATTAAAGTTATTAATATTTGTAAATGCCCCATTGATGCCTTTTACAAAATTAATAGGATTTGGGCTGTATCATCCTCAAATAAAACTAATTTGGATTTATTGTTGTTATCTTTGGTATTTTTTATTTTCATTATATCATTAATATAAAACAAGAACAACAATGGTCCGAATACTGAACCTTGGGGCACACCATGCTCTACTATTCCCCAGCTGGAGCAAGATTTAAGGTCATTATTTACTAGTTTTACCCTCTGATGTCTGTCTTCTAAATAAATTTTCCTTTTTTTCTACTTTCAGCATTTAATAGATTATTCTGTACAGCTCCTAGTCATCTCATTCTAATGCTTCCCAATTTCCATGTGCCTTCTGACTTGTTGGCAAGATTGTCACAGCCACTCTAGTTTGATCCATTTTGATCACATGCCCCAGCCACTGCACCTTTTTGCTTTTCATATCTGCTACCTACCTTGGAGATTTTGCATAATTCTGTCAGCTCTCTGTACTGATTGTCCACAACCATTGCCCAGTTACTGATCCAAACACTTTTCAATTCTTCCCATCCAACTTATGAAACTTAACTGTCCATTATAGTTGCATCCACAAAATGCAACTCAGTTTAACACTGCTGTGTATATATTAATTTGTAGTTTTCTGTTGACAGTTCTGGACTTTGAATATGTGCAATAAATAAATAAATAAATAACATTGATTATCAGCAATAATTCTCATCTTGATTTCTTCACTAATTTCATATTTCCCTTACAGAATTAAAGTATGTTCCTGAATACGCACTCTGATATCTTCAAAAGATTATGCATCCATATTTATATCCAAAAAGTATTAAAATGCGTACCAAAATGTTCATCGTTTATGTACTTTAAGTATTAAAACTGTGAACAGAAATTGAAATTATTCAGTGAAAAAATGATCTGTGACTTCTTAAAATTGTTCTTCTTCATGAATTTGTCTCATTTATTTTCAGGTAGAGAAGGGTTGGATAAATCAAACCTGGAATTTAACCTTCAAGATTTTTGGCTCAGATTATGTACGTATTCTAAGAGTAGATGACAGACAACACCAGGTACATACTGTACATGCACTGTTACCACATCCTACATACTTAAAATAATAAATGTAGTTTGATAATTTCAAAGTTAACACAAACATCTGGTAACTGTGGTGCACCTGAAAATTCATGTTTCTAAACTATTTTATTAATGTGAATATATTTCAGAAACAGACCAGCCTCGTGGTCTAGTCTCTGCCTACTAATCATGAGGTCCCGGGTTCGATTCCCGGTTCTACCGTGGGAATTTTCCCTGAAAAGGACGATTCCCGCGGTGACCATGGTCTGGGTAGGTTAGTAGAATTTAGGTTTAAGGGCCCTCCTGGCACTACATCCTCCTATATCACCACTCACATCATCGGGACAACATAACCACGCCTCATGTGTGTCCCAACCTCAGAAGTCGGTTACACTTCTGCCATGCCCAGGAGGGAAGACCACGAAGTCCACAAGGACATGTGGGGGCATTGGGGGGGGAAAAAAAAATCAGAAACAGAATTCAATACATTTTCAATGACTTATCACTGGATTCATACAGAAATCATCCAGTTCTATACATTTGGATCTTACGTTCTATTTTTTGTGGTGCATTTTATAGTGACTGAACATTCACTGGGTGCAACTTCATAGTTTATCTCTGTACTGCTGCTCAGAGGTTGAGGGGGTGTAACTGTATCTCCACTTCATGGCATGCAGAGGGACTTTACCTTTTCACGTATGCAGTTACATCAGTAGAAAACAATTATGAATAATACTGAATTTCAATTTCTCATTATTTCAAAGGTGTAGCAGCCAAGTGTTTATCAAATGAAGTGACAAAATTGTGCTTGGCTTTCTCCAAGCCTCCCTTACCATGTGTAACAGAGACAGATACAATGTTGAGGACGTTAGAGACTGCATATCTTGAGGTGTTATCTGCATTCTACAGTCTGCCGAAGAGTTGTGGATTGATGTTGCAGAAAGAAGTAAACTTGGCAGTGTTGCAAATCATGGATTCATTGATCACTGTGGTCCAATCATTGACAGAGAGAGGACATAAGGCGTAAGTAGCTTTAAGTTGCAACATGCAGATTTAAAGGTTGGAAATATACACTGTGTGAAATTTTTGAGCTGGAATTATGAACTGAATACAGTAATAATTGTGATGCACTAAACAGTGCGTTGCTGAGCAAATCTGATTATGTTTTTTGAAGTTTTAAGAATATGAAAGAAATTAGGTTCCTTGTAGCTGACATGGCAGGAAACCTTTTGGTCGAAGGGTTAACTGTTGGTAGTGTGACGAATCCCAGGAAGTTGAAATTAGACAAGTTTCATGGAACTTCTAGTTGCTGTTTTGTATTTACTGCTGATCTTAAAATAATAATTTTGTGAACTGAACACTTGTGAACCATTTACTAAAGATAATACTTACAGAATGTTATCATCATGCGACTTTACTAACCACATTCTGCTGATCCTGTATGAGAAGTTGTACTTCTCCATTATAAGTTATAACTCACTGCAGTGATCTTTACATAATTTCTTACCTGTAGGCAGAAACAAAGACTGATGAAAGCAGGCTGTTTATGGAATGCTTGTGAAGCTGTAGAACATTTACCTCAGAATAATTTGCAAGTAACATGCAAGATTATGCAGAGAGAAGAAAGTCTTGTGCTAGATGCCCTACAGGAAATAGAACAGGTATTCTATTTTTCTTTAAAAAACTTTACAATGTGTTTCAATATATACAGGTATGGCTTTCCTGCTGTACTTTGGCAGTTCACAAACTTCACATAGTTATGTACAGGACCAAAGAATAAAGTTCTGGGACTTTATCTATAAGGAAAAACACACATGAAAGAAAAACAGTGTTTAATTTCCTTCAAAGTATTGTCCCTTAACTGTAACACACTTTTTACAACTTTCTGAAAGTTGGACACAACAGATATCAATGACATCCATAAGAACAGCATTTAATTTGACAGTCATATTTTGCCTTTGATGGCAGTTTTCACTTTACAGAACAGAAAGAAGTTGGCTGTTGTCAGGACAGAAGAATAAAGTAGGTGGCTGATCTCCACAGTGCTGCAATTTGCCAAAAAGCATTTCACTTTCTTGGCAGAATGATAAGTGGCATTGTCATGGGATGGGAACCAGCTGCTTTTCCTTCAAAATTGCTGCCTCAATCTCAAAGAAATCCATTTTGGCAACTTTTCTAGATCCTGTATACATCATTGTTCAGTGTTGTTTCTTCAGGCACACATTCTTTGTGGATCATACCCTGATCATCGAAGTGATGATTTAGTTCTCTGCTGTTTTGGCATCTTATTTCAGGATCATACTGAAACACCCATGACTCACAGCTAGTAATGGAGAGAGTATGGATTAGTCTAACAAGTCTGGATGAAGTCTTCACAACGTGTGACTGTGCTCTGTTTGATCATATGTGAAAATCTTCCTTTTTCACATTTCTCATGATGAATCTGATGAACTGCCTCCTGCTTAAGTGAAGTTGATCCTCTATCAATTCAATCTTCATTTCCAGATTTTTAGCAGTTGACAGCTTCTCACTACTTGCATCATCTCCAAGGCCCTCACATTCCTCTGTGAATCCTTTCAAGCATTCTAACACACACATGAGATACAGCATCATTTCTATGAACAGTTTGAAGTAATGTGTGTTTCTGAAGTTATTTTACTGAATTTACAACAAACCTTGCCCCATGAGCAGAAAATACCTACTGATATGTAGGGCTGCTACAAATGAACTGATTAAACTAAAACATTTTGGCATCCTTGATGTTCACAACATGAATGGAAACAGCCTGCAAATGATGGTGTGTGTACGTGGGTATGTGCCCAACCACATTTGCATGATAGCATCAGTCAAGAAACATAACTGTTGGACACCATCCATGGTCTCTGAGCCCTCTTCCAACTGTTTGTGCCAGTCAATACCACTTCATTTCTTGACAGTATTTGTGCCATATGCATTGTGTGTGTTTCACGTGCACTCTTTCCCATTTACACACAAAGCTAATGTTAATTCACTGCTCCCAATTCAGATGACAGGTACACACATGTTTCTGCCACAGATATGATATAATGATGCTACAACACTGGAATTTCAGCCTGTGCAATAAAATCATTGTGACCTTCATAGCCACACCCTGCCTACAGAATTTTAACAAACCACATATACTAGCTTAACAGTTATTTGATTAACTGCATTAACCAAGTGGCATCTGATTCAAGGAAGTTGCAACTGACCAGAGTGGTAACAGACTGAGAGGCAATGAAGAGGAGGCAGAAGACAATTCTAGGACGTGGAGTAATCAAGATCGGGAGTTGTTGTTTCCTTGCATGGGGTTGGTGAAAACTGCACGTTTGTCCTTGAAGAGAATACAGGCAACATTGCAAAAGAAAGGAAAGTATGAAACTGAAGAACACATTTCACAATTGGATGCTTTGGTGTGTGAAGTTAAGACAATCAGTCCTGCAGTGGATGACTTGGTGTTGTGTATGTACCCTCCCATGAGTAAAACTGCAGTCAGAGATGCTGTAAGTATACACTTACTTCACTAATGGACACCTTTCTCTATTTATATTTAAATAAGCATAATGACATTAGCAGGGCATAGGAAAAGAAACATGCATACATAATTTTGGTCAGAAAACCTGAAGGGAAGAGACCTCAATGCAAGCACAAAGTTAATATTACAATGAATCTTTAAAAGCCAGGGTTGGAGTTTGCAAACTAGATTCATCTGGCTTAGGGTATAATGCAGTGATGGGAACCTGAAAACAGGGAATGGCCCAATGGTTCTGCAGCATCCATCAAGATTTCTTGATCAGCCGAGCCACTATTAGATTCTCAGAAGACTCTATAGCATGGAATTAGGCGAGATACTGAAACTACAGACACATTAGTACGTTCATTTACTAATACTTTACAGTAGCAGATGTGTGTTAATTTGATGTGGCAGTTATTTTCCATTCATTATATATTCATGTTGTTGCACAAACATTTAACTGCTTTAATCTTTAATATGTTTCCAGGTTGCTGTGCTCAAGACTCGAGTAGAAACCCTTCTACACATGGTCCAACAAAGTCACTACGTTACAGAAGAAGATACCAGCTGGACTGAATTCCTACTAAAAGCTGTTGATCACAACAATAATAAGATTCAACCTTTGCTCATTTCATGTCAGTGCAGTAATTAACATGCTTAGTATAAAGGGAAAAGTATGTTTGATTGTAACTTTATTCTGTGAACCAACTATATACTCCCCACTCATTCTTTTTCTTGTTCCAAAAATTTTATGTCAAATACTTTTTTAGGGACATAAACTATTGCGTTTCATACTGTTTTATTCCTCCTTCCTGCGGTGTCAAGAATTCATAATGTAATTACTGTATGCAATCAAATACAAGACAAGGTTTTTTCTGTAAATTTGGCACTGACATATGTGAGGTCATCTGAAATTTGCGTATGAAACACCAAACCGGGGAACTCTTAACCAGACTATGTGGAGCCAAACCAAGGCCTGCATTGCCAAATCATCATGTGAGATCTGTGCTCTACTGGGATATTATGCAGCATAGAATGGCAATTCCTTTCTGATGTTTCAGGACAGCCTATTGGCACCATCTTAAAGCATCAAAAAATCCAAAGAAGCTGAAGTTAACTGACAGTCTTCTTTTTTTTGGAGACTATATATACTACCTAATTTTTTAAGGCAGCACAATGTTTTGGAAGCCTACTCCATTTCCATTTATAGGGAAAGAAGCACCAAACCTGTTGGACACCTTAGATCAAGCTATTCTCAGCACTGGGCACCACAAAAACATTAACTCTTATGATATGCACCTCACAACAGATCTAGACCAAGGGTAGTTACAGGAAAATGGCAATTGAAAAATTAAAGATAAACATGGGTCAAAAATAAAACCTAGTCCATTTCACAAATTAAAAACCACAGAAACAACCATGAACTCAGACTGACCAAACACATGTATTTAAAATTCTTAACCCATCTGTGGATAAAACTGTGAATCTTCATGGGTTCAAGTAAGTTTACAAACCAAGAAATTATTCAGTCATTGTGGATCATAACAGCATGACAGTGCATCTCACCAAAATTATTTGTGAAACATGTTGAGCACTGAATAAAGTAATAATAAAACAAGTGGCATCAAGTTTGTCTCTTTTTACTCAGCTATTTGTGAAGGCTTTTAAGAAGTGCTGTGTATCCAATGGAATGGATGGGGACGATGATATATTGTGGAATGGCAGTGAAGAGTTTGGAAATGTTAGAAGTTAGCGTGTGGAAGGGGAAACACTTACTGTGAAGATGGATAGAGGGACACTGACTGGTAAAGACAAATAGAATCTGACATGTTTTGTGTATTAGGTGTATGAAATAGTAAAATATTTTTCTGAGCAGATAGTTTTTTTTGGGGGGGGGGGGGGGGGGGGTCATCTTCTTAGATTTGGTTGAGTGGATTTTCCCCTGGCAAATGGGTTTTATTTGGCGGGTGATCT
>Ga0123357_10002701_pt1 | contig 20001 bp, 12 predicted proteins | sample TergutEmb28metaG_FD_89873 | JGI IMG/M metagenome (GOLD analysis project Ga0123357, IMG submission 89873) | Embiratermes neotenicus P4 segment gut microbial communities from Petit-Saut dam, French Guiana - Emb289 P4 | ecosystem: Host-associated > Arthropoda: Insects > Digestive system > Gut ...
TTGTATGGTATTGAGATTTGTTTTTCGAATAAAGTGTAAAGTTTTTACTTTCATTTCACTTCTTGGTCCTCAAAGGGTTAAATATTCCAATATATCAACACTTTCTTATATTAATAGAAAATTTGATACATGCCTAAAATCTTTAAATAGATTTTACACCTTTCCTTACACATGAAGGCACTGTTAGTTCAGTTTATGTTACATGAAGATTCTCTGTGACATTTCCAAACTTCACTGTACATATTTCAATTATAATGTTTTTCTTCTGTATCATCTAAGAACCAGTGGGTATTTTCAAGTGTTTTCATTTAAATTAAGAGTGTTGTTTCTTATATCACTTCATTTACCTGAACAATTCTAAGATATAGATGTCTACTGCTAGTTTCTGCAGGCAGTACCTACTTCCTGCTGAAGGTATCTGTTTTTCAATAATATCAGGAGGTAAATGTAATTGAACACGATGCACATTGTATGTCCAATGTAACACAGTGGCACATTCACAGTGTTGCTCTCTTCAATGCATGTATCACCTGAGCCACTGTGCTTGAAGACCTTATGCAGTGAAACAAGAGGAATATTAAGTATTGCAACAGAAATGCCACAAGTTCCCTTTTTGTATTGCTGAGTTACACATGCCTCTGTTAAAATATAAAACATTCTTAGGTCTTCATGTAAAGTGTCTGATATTTGTGCAGTTTTAACCAAACGTTTATTTTCTAGACACATTTTAAGTAAAGTCCTCAATAAAAAATTTCATGAATATGCATTCAGTGGGAGCTGAGTTTATATACACAGAAAGATGGAGAAACATGAAGAAGCTAATAGGTGCTTTTCATGACCTAAAAGCTGGAAAATTAGTGGGTTTGTTATGCGGTTTCATACAGGAACTAAATTTTGCGAGTTCAGTGCCAACAAAAATGTAGACATATGAGATTTCTGATCCTAGATTGGGGTACCTAGGCTTAAAAATTGATAGCTATAAGAGAAGCTGTCCAATAGCCAAGCTGGAAAGACACATCCATGATACTTATGAAATTACAGGTTCACATATGGCCATGTTAGTAATTCACTTATTCATAACAATCCTCACAGACAAAGTTGAAGTAGTCCCCGTGCATGTCACGAACACATATGGCAAAGCAGAGGTATAGCTTCACTCATTCTTAATGGGGGCTCTACAGGCAGGTGCAGGAAGAAGCACCCAGTACCCACTGAATAGGAGGCTGTGTGGGACTCACAGCCAGTCTGAACAGTTTGGAGCAGAGAAAAACCTCTTGCCAGCACAAGGAATCAAACCAGCTGGTGGCCAATCACTATACCAGCTGTACCACCCTCATAGGAAGTATTCCTGCAGTAATACAAAATGTGCAGACTTGTGCACAGAAGTTTCACAGGATAGTTCGTGTTTTCCCCACTCCAAGTTTTCTGGTCAGCCTCAGCCTGTGTTCACACATTGTTCTTGGCTTTGGAAAAGTATAATTTTTTCACTGTCACACATTCACATGCAGTGCAATTTACTTGTGCATGTCCAGTGCAATACCTTTTCAGTGGTGTACCTGGCATAACGTACAGAAGTCTTGTACACCACATATGAAGAATTATATGTTCTTGTACTTCTGATAGTTACTCCAACTAAATCATAATTTAATAATACAATGTAAAGCTCTCCTTCATCAGATTCTTCACAACTGTCTTCAAGAACTAGACATATGACTGTATTTTTTGTATAATACGCAAAAATGGCACTACAGCTATGTGTGATTTGCATTGGGTTTCCTAAGAACAGTGTAACTTGTGCCCGATTTCCAAAATAGAGCAGAAATCAATACTTATCCTGGGCTTGAATCACGAAGGGGAACTTTTACGTATGTTTCGTGTTGTGTGTGCTGCATTCTTGCAGCAGCCCTTGCTTGGTTTGTCGGTGCATGAAGATTCCTCCCTCACAGAAATATGTAACGTAATGGTTTTCTCTGAGAACAGGAAAGTTCATACCATACATAAAATAGTGCAGTTTCCCTATATCCTAGGAAGAGCACTAGTTTGTGCTTCCCTGAGCAATGAGTTTGTACTGCACAGAAAGCAACAGGTCCCTCTACCACCTATTGAGCAGTACCTACTGCACAGAGAACAAACCCCAACCTGTGTTTCCTTGTGTGACAAGTTAAAACTGCACAGCAAGTGACATGTCCCCTTAATCCAATAACAGCACCAGTTGGCATTTTCCATAGCAATGTGTTCCTACCACACAAAGAGCACATTCTCTCTGGATTTTCTCCCACAGAAGAGTTTGTGCTGCACAGAAAACAGTGTTTTCTACATATTCTAGGAAATATACTAGTTTGGGTTTTCCTGAAGAGATGGGCTCCTGCCATAAGGAAAAACAGGGAGTTTTCCCATACTGTAAGAAAAGTGCTTGTTGGGTTCCTGGGACAGGGAGTGCTACCACACAAAAACCACCTTCCACCTATATTGGTTATCAACTGGTGAGTTTGCATTGCACAGAAAACAGGGAGTAGTCAGTCTATCTTAGGAAGAGCACTAGTGCAGATTTCCCCTGAGCAGATGCTCATGTTGAGTTTCAATTTTTGGGTACCCATTTGCTTAATTTTCAGAATAAGGAAACCAGTATTTTTGCAGTGTTTACTCTCCAGGATGAACATACCATTTACCATTTTTTATATAACGCACAACTCGGACAGAGAGGGTGTGACAGACACTGGACACTTGGCTATCTTATATACATATACATGTGTGTATACATATACATACACATTTTTATCTAAGGTTGTCTCAAAAATGACATGAATGCACGCACACGCACCCCCACACACGCACACGCACACACACCATTTTCAAGACAATTTGAGATAAAAATTACAGTTCATTATATCATTCTTCAATAACCACAGTTCTTATATAGCATAGTCATGAATAAACTGTCTAGTAATCCTACTTAAGTTAAACTTCTTCAAACATGAATTAGGAAATAAATTCTATCATATGGGTATGTACCATGAAAATGAAGAGCCTTGTGAGGTAGAATAGTGCAGAAATTAATCCACATGAGGCCCACAAGAAATAATAGACTAGATGAATAAAAATGCAGATTCATTGTAAAATGGCTATTATGGTACAATTTCTATTTAACATGATATAGGGAAAATATGGGAACTAGTACTTTACAGTAGGTAATGGAAAGGTATGGACATAGTAAAAAAAAGCTGCTAAAGTAATGAAAATACTGCATGTAATAAATACATAACAGAGGCAGCATTACAGATTGCTGCTGCTTCAACAAATACTATAACAACTTCAAAAGGGGAATATGACCATTATCTAAAATATTTCAACATACATATGTGGTTCACATATAACAATAGGCTTGTTACACTACTGATATTTTGTGGAATATGTTGCACTTACTATTATGTATAAAACACAATTATGGAGAATTATACAGGTTACCACAGGTAGTTCCATCAGAGTGAAGTGGGAGAAAACATGTACAGAAAAATTACTTTTGGCACATTGTAAAAATTTCAGTAACCACTATTAATGACAATCTAAATTCTGTAATTTCAAACTGTTTATCACTTACGAAAAGTTGTCAAAATACTATATTTACCCAATTCTGAATCTGATTTCAAGTATACTGCTATTTTCCAAAAAATACACTCAACCACTTCCATGCTACAAACAAGACTTAATGTCCAACTACCACTCTCTGTACCTTTGGTATCTGGAAATATCAAAGTAGTAAATTCATCTGCCATCTCTTGACAATGCGATTTATCTACAAGATTAACACTGTTCTGGGTCATTACACAGCATATATTGGTAATCCCTTACCATTGTTTCAGGCCAACCTTTTGGTCCCATCTTCGAAGGTCAAGAATTACCACTATATGCTGCATAATAACCCAGAGGAAAGCAGATCATATCTACTTTGCGCCTGAAGCCTCAATTCACGCAATTTAACTACACTGGTACTCATCAATAGTAACTTTAAACTAGAAACAAATTAGGGCATTTAATTTCTAAAGTATACCCAACATCAAAAGGCATTTATTTTCTAAAATACACTCATATTTTCTAAAACACCCTCACAGTATACAGAATTACACAGAAAAACTCTAAAAGATTTTATATTTTGCAACAAACATTACAATATTGTACATTTACTTCAGCAATACTGTATTTTGAAAGAGCTTGGCATAATTCAATACTATGTTTTTAGCATATAACCTACAATCTCATTCCATTTCCCTTGCCTGCCAGATAATTGGTTAAGTCAGTGAGGTAGTGAGTAAGTTTACATGATTCAACAACTATAATACTTACAGGCTGGTTTCCTATGCACTATAGTTCATAAATATATCATGAGATGGTACAACCATGCAAAATATTTTATTTTAAACACTTGCTGCTTCTCATCTTGGTCTTGTTCGATATTTACGGCCCAGTCTATAAACTTCTGCAATGAATAGGTAAAACATACATGACTGTAAGACATACAGATGTTCCACATTTCTAATTACTCTATATTCATTGCTGCAATGAATAATAGCTTTTTTCCTTTCTTCTGAAAATAAGGCTTGATTTTCCTGAACAGAAAATTTTAATTAAATAATGTGAATAATTTGACTACAACTTCATACAGTAATTTGGGTGACATAATTCACACAGCTAAATACTTAGTGTCAGACAGACCACTATTTATTGCTGTGTCCTGCAATATTACTTCACTACCACATATCATACGAAGTGGAAGTAATATTGAGAACAATGGCTTACCCTAACAGGCTACTTTCTGGAATACTCAGTATTCTGGATGGTGACACTGTGTCAACTGGTAAAGAGTTGCCAATGTTCTGAAGAAGAATGCTGCCTGTTATCTTCAGGTGTAAGATGTCCAACAAGGCTGCACCTTCACAGTTGAAGATGTCTTCTTCAAGTTACTGGAAGGGATGATGGAGACAGAAAGCTGCTTCAAAACAACAGTAACTATTTCCCAATTGAAACAGTATCACATCCCAGAAGACGAATCTTCTTCGCCATTGCTGTAAGAACCTCAAGGCCCACAAGGTACTTTCTCAGTAGATGCACTGAACCCTGGCTTTTAAGACAGTGAACAAACTAACTCAGATTTGGGTAAATATAATATAAAACTATAACATACACATCCATGTTGCAGCACATACTGCACACTGTAACAAATAAACTGCATGAACATAGAATGTGGTACTGATATACACAGTGGCAGTAAAGTACAGTTCATTAGAATTCATCTCATTTTATAGGAAACTATTTCAAACTGCAGTTCACATTTGAGACATACTCCATTTATATTACCAGAGCTGTGGGCACAGCAAATGAAGCTTGAGGTACAAAAATGAATGTTACCAGGCATGGGACTTAGGCAGCAAAGCCCAGGCTCCACTCCCCAGCAAATACCAACACTAATAATCCCATATTGCCAACTTCATTGTGATTATTATGCTTTTCTTAGCTGGGAGCAAAAAGAAACTAAGAAAGCAGCTGGAAGAATGTAAGATCACACCTACAGAAATATGCTGTTATTCTGTTCACTGCTGGTTCATGCTGCTTTAGTTTGTACAATGTACCCTTGCCAATGTAAATCTGGTAAAAATGTGGAGTGAACCCAAGCTTCCACTCCTGTTGCTTTGGGTATAAATTGAATTGTTCAAGGTTCAACCCTTCAGTGCAGATGGGCATACTGCATTCACATGAGAAGACAGATTTTTCACTTGTAATACATGGAAAAGTTCTGTATGCCTGTTCTGGTCTGAATTTCATAGCTCTCTAAATATGGTACACATGGTAAACAGAATGTATAAGAGAGTAGATGAAAGCCTAGCTTATCAAATAAGATATCAGTTTATCTACAATTTGAAAACAATCATTAATTTCCTTAAGTCTCCTGACAATGGATTTAACTCGAATCTATCTGTATTAGGAAAATGATCTTGCAATGACACGTTAAAATAACACAGGCACCTATAGTAAGTATAACTGCAGCAACACATTAACTCAACTATATTTAATAACAGCATTAATCAGAAATAACAACTGTTAACAGAAATTGACAATAACATTGTTGAAGCCATAGTTGTCTTACTCTCTTTTCTTTCAAATGAAACCCAGAAACTGAAAAATATGGGTACATACACACATGGTGAACAATAACAGTATTAACTTGTCATTTTTAGGGCATCCAGTTTCCAATAAACATTAAAGTTTATATTTTTCATATAGGTAACAAACTACCAAAACGTTTATTATTAAGAGGCAATACAATAAACTAATCTCTAAAAATATAACAGCTTGAATATAAAGAACACTTTAGTATTAGAACTGCACTTATAGTAAATTATAACGAATGGATGATGCTTGGCACAATGCATGGCATCAAAAGACTGACAGATAATCTTCCACATGTTTAAGTCTATCCTATTACTGAACTCACAAACACAAAGCAAAATATTGTAATTCAATTATTTGAGCAGGCAACAATTCATAATTAATGTTACTGTTTGAATGTCAGATTTATTAAATTTTATGCTATAATTTTAATTGCACCAAGTACCCCAACACTAGAATTATATTTATATAAAACTCATGTGTGATGCATTTAGACTAAAACTGCCATCACCAGGAACTCACATACTTTGTCAAGTGTAATGTTCATGTACAGCAGGAGTGCACAGCAAGTTAAGCATGGGAATGCAGCAACATCCAGTCTAACATAGCAAGGACAACATTAAAGACGTACATACACAACCTTTAAAATGCTTTCAGGAAGTGGCAAAATGATACAATGCAAGTTTACTGACTACAATATATTTATGTGCATAAACAGTACAAGGTACAACAGGTGTAAACACAGTGCTAAACGAGAGTCCCTGATGATGACAGCAGCTTTGTCAGAACACAATGCATGTATGTTTTGTAAAAAACTTACTTCAGTTTTATATACAGTATACATAGAACTTTAACATGACAGTCTTACATGCATGACTTGCCAGAACCAGCCCCAAAACAGAAGCACTGGTCTTTTATTATGATATAACAAAATAACAATTCCCACTACATTTTAATTACAATCTGTTTACAAAACCTTACTACTCATTAGGAACTTCCCTGTAGATATTAAAAAGTTTGACCGAAATAAAGTACTCTCCACAGGATATGCTGTTGCACTGTACCGTAATAAAACATCTTCATCCTACATGAAGAATTGATCTTCTTGGATGCAATGCCATGTGGAGTGGGTACCCACCTACTGAACTACACAAGGTCACATCCTAGAAGCCAGTAACCTTTATAGTCATAAAATGTGAAGACCCTAAATCTCACATAGTAAACTTGTATGGGTAGGCTACTTCTGAAACAACTGCAGATTCAAATTCCTTTGAACCAAGAATAAGACTATTTTTATCTCTGTCCTTTACAAGATGCCTACCCCCATTCATCACCTGCATAGCATCATATCCCAGAAGGCGGAAATCCTTATTGTCACAGCTGTAAAACCTCATTTCATCCTACCATTCTTTAAAAAATAAGCTCTATTTTTACCCTTATAGGAAGCACAAACTGGAACTCCTTTTGGAATATGTGAATCCTGTATATAACTTTCTACAGCCACCAAGGAAGAAAGCGCAATTTGTTTGATGTAATCCAATTAAACTCTGGAGAACATAACAATGGAATTAAAAAACAGGAATTCATTAAATACACCAGATTTCACATTTAATCTCTCTTGGGAGAAAGTGATATGAACACTGCACTGAGGAAAACCAGGCTAAAGGATATTTAACACTATACTGAGCTGGGGATTCATAAAATCAGCATAAATAAGGGAAAACATTAGAGGATTATAACTTCAGAAATATACTTTTATAAATTTACTCTGAATAAACAAGTAGCCCTACAAAAGTTAAAGTGAACACAAAATTGCACACCATGAATGTATATGGGGAAGTGATCAGCTTTATATCCTGGTAAAGAGCTTCCACTGTCCACTGCAAAAGAGGGTGGGAAGGAGAGAGGGGGCTGGGTTAGCCCTAAAGACTGTCTGGACACTTTGGAGTAGAGAAACATCTCTTGCCCCTGCCAGATATCAAACCACAATTCCTTTGTCATCCACCCCACAACCTAGTCACCATATTAACTATGGTGTCCTGGCTGCAGCCTAAAAAAGTTACATTACTATAAACTCAAACAGTCAAAACACACAAGAGGCACTTCTAACAGGATACCGGCAGTTTATCAATGATGGTCTGAATATGGAAGCCTGAGATATTGGTCCTCTAGACTAAGGATTTAACACACAGATTTTTTGCTACAAACAAAATACATTACCAATTAATTCCACACAGCAGAGTCCTTGAAAACCTATTTAATAAATTTCCCATATTTTATAGCAACTGACACTGCAATGCCATGTTTACAACAGTGTACAGCTGGTCCCTATCTGAGCCGAATGAATCCAGTTTGCACCACTCCAGCCCATTTCTTCAAAAACCATTCAAGAACTATTTTAATATTATCCTTCTATACATCCCTAGGTCTTCCAGGTGATGCATTTCCAATGTCTCACATGTACTACATCTCTGTCAATACCATCTTCCTTGATTTGATCATTGTCATAGTACCCTGCAACAAGCAGTGTTTAGAAAGCTCCACAATGTACATTTTTCTCCAGACTCATGTTACTTCCACCCTTCCAGATCCAAATATTCTCTGCAGCACCCTCTTCTCAAACACCATAAATCTACGTGCTTCCTTTAACATAAAACATGAACTTTCACACCTAGCCAAACAGGAAGACAAAATATTTTGAATGGAATGGTAACCAGAATTCCCCAAAATTTAATCTGCTCTTTACCTCTTTATGAAAGTAATTTTAATCTGTTCAGGCTATTCCCAATACCTGAATATAATCAAAGAGTTCATTCACTTTCTTTATGTTAATATTTTGTCCTGAAATCTGGTCATGAAACATGAGCACATACTTAGTTTTATCTACATTTCCTTCTGGACCAGTCCCCTCTATTAGTGCCTTATAAAGTTTCTGTGACTTTATTTCTACTATTTATGATTGTGCCCAATAAATTACCAAGAGCAGAATAAGGAGAATAAGCCAGAAGCTGTTATGTGCCAATCAATTTCATTGGTTCATGGTTTCCATGGACTTTCCCAATAGCATATTCTAAAACACGGCTGATAAACATGGAGGTAAAACATTTCCTTGTTTCAGACCACCTGAATGGTATGCAAATCAAGCAAACGTTTATACAGATATCACAACAGGTTTAATGTAAAGACATTTTAATTAGCCTAGCAAGTTTCAGAGCACTGGGTAAAGTTAACTGTCCTCAGGCTTTCCTGAAGTCTACAAGAGCCGATGTACTGTCTACTGCCTATATTCACATTTTTCCTCAAATATCTGATAAATGCACACTACTTGAACAGTGGTTAATGCATAATATAAAATTCAATAAAGATGATGATCTCCAATAATTTCATCCACATATGGGGTTAAACTTGATAGAAGAAAGTTGGATAAAATGGTGTACGCAGAATTTGCAAAACCTGTGAACATGGAATAAATGTGACACACTGTTCTCTCCCTTCTTTATCCCTCTAAATTCTTAGGTGTGTGGGGTTTGTGGTGAATGAGTGGTACCCTCAATGTGCCCTACCACTATACCAGTCTGCAACTAGCACCAGCCTTCCCCACACTGGCCGCAAAGTTACCTTCATTACATAATAGTTGACAGCAGTCATAAACTGCCATAACTGCTAGTCATTTTTACGTCCTTATAAACAGGCACAATAACATACACCTTCCATAGAGACTTCTTACACCATCCTTACCATGTGCATTTAATAACCATTAAACATGTAAAGAAAATGCCTGAACTGGCAATATACCTTGCACAGAGATTGGGGTCAGTGCTTACATAATTTGGATGTTATCTGAATTAGCAACAAAAGTACACCAAGCATATGTGAAGTCAACTTCCTCTTTTTTGTTGCTACAAGTGTAACTTCTGAAGGACTATCTCTAACAGTGATGCATAATTAGGGCTGCTGGTGCTAACTCCCACTTCATTTTCAGAGGTCAAGACACGTACACTTGGTACTGGTATGGCTGACAGTACAGAACTGGTATAATGGTGGCTATAAGCCAGAAGGATGTTAACAACAGACTCTTATTAGCACAATTTATGTGACACGAAGTAACAGCTTCATATAATGAGAAGGTATATTATGCTCATGTAAAATGTTCTCCAAAAGCTTAATCTTGGCTGGCCTAAGGTAAAGGTAAAGCAGTCCCGTTACAGGCCCGGAGGGGCCCAGAGGGTTCCAGGAAGTTAAGGTTCCCAGATTTCGTGACAACGGCAGAGGATGGTGGTAGGTTGTCAGCTGTACGCACCGGCCACCTTTACTACCAGGAAATGCTCCTGGCACTCACTTCTGTTAGAGGCTGAGTCAACCCCCGGGCCATAGTGTGTTCGGAAGGATTTAATGTCAATGAAAAATCCAATGACACCAGCTGGGATCGAACCAGCAACCTTCTGATTTGTAGTGCAGCACCTTAACCACTTGCCACCGCAGTCCCCAGTCTTGGCTGGCCTATCTACCATAAAGAGAAATGTTTCTTAAGCCTTCAGCAAAACACCCATTTTTATGCTTACTCCAAGCAATGTGCAAGGAAGTACTACTGATAAGACATGTCATCAAAAATGTAGGAGACAGGGTAGAGTGACAGATGAAAAACAAAGAATGTTGTAAGGTAAAATGCAAAACAGGTCATTCTCAACTTCAGGTTCAATAAAAAGATTTGGTTTAGTGTAAGTGAAAAGAGATGCTTTTTATGTGTGATGGCAGTATCACATGGATGGTGTCAAGCATAATGGACTTGAAACATCTACTGAAGCAGACATGGAACCATAAATAATATGCAGTCCATACTCACAATGATATGAAATTAAGATTTTTAGTTTCTGTGAAAGTTTTGGCAGAAATGAGAGACTGTTACCATGCCTATGTTTGGTGTCACAATGAGTTGGTAGCTAATAATGAACATTAAACAGGCACAATAATAAAGCATATTCAATTCTAACATCTAGGATATTGCTAAAAGCATATGATAAAATTCAAGTCCCTAATACTGTGGCAATTTCTTGGAGTTGTTATCAGAGCCGATGAATTTGGTAATATTTTAGATGACCACCATCTACAGAACACTATGAGAGAGAAACCAAAATCAGTAGACATTGCTCTGACAACTTCTGAGTCAACCACTGAATCAGAACACTGCGTCAATTCCTTCAGGAGAATAAAAACATACATTAAGATTCCACTGCCAGAATTCAATTGAATCAGACAGCAATTAAGCTCCACACAGAGAGCTTGTTGTAAATGAGGATAACATTAAATTTAATAATTTTTTGTTACATGTATTCAAACTAGATTAAAAGTAACGTTATCATTAAATGAAACTGAAACATTAACTCATGGGATAAAAAATACAGCTAGAAATTATATTTACATTACTCAATATATGTAATGGTAAATCAGGTACGATAATGAGAGTTAATATAAGTCTGTTTCAGCTCCAAGCTCCACAGAACATTGAATACATGAGCTGCCAATACATCACTCTAAGGAAGAAACAAAGAATGAGAAGGTTTAAGAAAAAAGTGTTGATGAGAACAACACCTATGGAAGAAGAAGTAACAGTAGATGGAGAAAACTACACAGTGACAAACTTAATAATTTGTACTCTTCATCAAATACATTAGGGTAATCAAATCAAAGAAAAACAATGCACAGGGCAAGTCATATATACACGGGAAATTACAAACACAAAAATTATCAAAATGATTCACATAGGATGTGAAACTATGGCGGGAATAGATGTGTACTGACAATGCAGAGACATTTTCTTTCTTCATCAGTAGGGTCAATAAAATGTTGGTACACATGTACCAGACTGTGGGGCATCACATCTTGTAAGAGAGTTTCCATAGTCATCAATGCAAAAACTACAGACCTCAGAAATCAAGGAAAGACTATTCTCACACTTACGCATAAATGGGAAGATAATATTAAGGTAGATTTTACAGAAATGAGGTCTTACTGTGTGGGCTTGATTAAAATAGTTGAGGATAGGGTGCAATGTTGGATTCTTGTGAACACATTAATTAAACTTTCAATTCCATAAAACTGAACAATTTCTCATTACACTGAGTAATACAAACTTCTTGAGAAAGATTTTACATTATACAGTTAACTGAGGTTATTATTTCATACGATTATACTTTACTTTTTCATCAAGTAACAAAGAAATGAGGAGTCAGACAAGAACAATACTGACTTGGAAGCCTCTTGTAAAATACCCTTCATACTATATTCACAAAAATTTCAGTCTTGTACATACAGTTATTCAGTGCACTAACACAGAGTACAAAAAACATAGTTACTTGTCATCATCCTTTTCTTTCATGTGGTGATGTTTTTAACAAACTCATTTACAACAAGATGGCAAGTATTGTGCCTCGTTTAACCCACATGCATATCATATTTCTGCGTAAATAATGAATGTGATAAAGCACACTAATTTTGCAAGCTGAACAATACTGTTTTATGACAGTATGTTTGCTGCTACTTCAAGATAAAGGTCTGTATAACTTCACACTATACAGAACTACAAAACAGGGTTTCCCAATCAGTGATATGTAGACAGTTGCCATTGAAGTTAATTTATGTTGGTCCTCTAAATCTAGTTCACATTGCACCATACTTACACACAGTGGTCACTTGGAAGTCTAAGGTGATGGGATATAACATGAAGATGGATCTTAGGCAAATAAGTTTTGGGAAGAGGAGGAAAAAAGTGGTTCAGGACTGTGTATGACAGCCTATGGTATGAGCACCGCCAAACCTTTGGGTTGTACAACAGACTGTTAGTTTAGATAAGTTACATTATACATATTTCACAGAGGGTGGAAACAGAACCTTACATTCAGCAACATTTTCCTCTTTTTAATTTATTTCCATTCAGCAAATAAATGCGCCAGCTTTACTGAAAGTCATGAGTGCAGTCAGATTACATGCACTCACACTGAATACCACAGAAGATGGGGCACATAACTAGTTCTTTCCAATTCCAATGCTGCACAACATTAGTGCCAACACAACCCAATGTCATAGCAGAACTGTCAATGTCACATAATTTAATTAATATGCAGAAACAGATTTCACTATGAAAGAAACATTCCGGTGCCAAAATCTACTGGCAACTTCAATATGTGCACAGGTATGCCACCGGTGTGAGAATATGGGTGAAACATGAATATCAACAATCAGTTATGCTGTGGTCAGCCAAGAACCAGTGCATGTAAAACCAAACAGCAGAGCTGACGTGCTCATGAAAGAGAAATAAAGGGCAACACTTGGGGAAAATGCAGCATAACTTTGCATTAGACACCATGGCGACAGCAACACTGAGATACAGGAAAGTTTGCTGCCTGCTTCCTGGTGGATAAACATAAAAATACATATGTGGATGTGTCAACAGAGCAGCTTCAGTACCACAATGTTAAGCACAATGAATTTCCCATCTACAGTGTAACTGGTAATGATAATGATAAAAAATTATGGCCCACACCACATCAATCAGACAGTATGGCACAGCGTCACACCACATCTCCAGGAAAGCAGCCTGAACAGCACCCAGAAGCAAATAAGGGTTGCATTCTGATTTCCTCTCCAAAGGGGACATTATCAGCCTGTACCTTGACACAGCTTCCTACATACAGGCGGTCAAGAAGCTGATTTTGTACGCTCCTTCCTGTCCCCTATGAGACTGGGCTTGGCCAATTCAGACTACCAACTGTTTGGATCCTTGAAAAAATATAAGATGCAAGCACTACAAGATCAGAGTCAGTCTGATAAACTACATAACTGGCTGCACAACGTTCTAGCACACTGGAATGTTCACATTTACATGTCACTGACAGACACACATGGGTCATTCAGTTGTAGAATAATACAACACATTGTTACTGTAGCAAAATACCAACTATATGGGCAAATGATTGGGGCAGAGATGTGCACGAATAATTAAAAGCACAAGGAATCCAACTTACTTTGTTTGGTGTACTCATAAAACTTCACAATTCACATTACCTTTTATTTTTTTTTTTAAACACAACTGACATTTACTCTGATAAATAATCTGTAATGGTCAACTGTTACCATCAAGTATTGAAACTCCTCCTCCTGGCTATACTGATCTCCCTGGCACCTATAATATCTGGATACTCTGAACCCCTCTTGCTCCTGTACTGAGCTCGAGTACCAACACTGTCCTGGGATGCTGTGTAAGAACACTGCATAGCATGAAAATTGCAGACACTACTTGCAGTTAAGTCTGATTGCATCCCGATACTTGTATGGTGTTCCATTTGTATCACTGGTCCATTGCAAACATCTCATCATGTATAGTGTGAAATACTATAACTTATGGCCTGGTCTGTCAAAAGTGGGAAGACATGCAGTCATCCTCAGTTATGGTTGCGAAATTATACCTAATGCAAGACAGAAACCAAACAGAAATTTGTGCAAAAAAAAGGATGGTCCAGGTCCATCTTACCAACAGTAATGAAAGAGTGAAGCACTGAAGACAAGAGCAGTGTTCAACCATTATCTTCTGCAGGCGCTCATTCCTCCCCAATGAGGCATCGAAAAGAGAAGAAGCCTAGTTTATATCTGCCAGAACTTACATAATAGACAGGCATGCATGAATAATCGGAAAACACAACTTTTGCATAAACAAATTCGTATTCTATTGTACATAACAGAACGGTGCATGCAAACAACAAAAATTACTACTGTCCCCCTTCTCTATCACTTTGCCTTCGTTTGGTGTTATGCACTGGTGTGAAACCTTCCTCTCACCAGGTGCACACTTAGTTTAACCATGAATCACTGTTTTAATAGACAAAAAATATGCTCATTATTTGTGATACAGCACGTACAGTTTGTAATAAACTTTACTATTTAATTTCGTCTCCTTCTCGTATCACTTAATGACATTCGGATGTGTTAGCAGCATTAAAATTTATGACTATTACTTGTACTGCACAATGTGAAACATATATTACTATCTGCCCCAGAAAACATCACTAATGTTTTAATGGTCCATAAATCAGAAAAGGATGGGAAACCACTGCTGTAATGGATAAAACATAACTTGAGCTCATAGCAGCTTCAATATGAGTGACAATGAACAAAACAATGCTAGTAGGGGTAGTCTGTTGCAACAATGGCAGGATAAGCAGATGGGTTAAAAGTACAAGCAGTTAAAATCTGAATACTGATTTCCCTAGTATTGAAATTTTGTTACAAGTTGCTTTGTTGCCATTGCAATGTCATAAGCACATGAACGGACCTGCTGCAGGAAGAAGGTTTGCTCAGAAAACTGCGCGGAGTCTCCTGCACATCTCTGCAAACCAGAACACTCCGAATGCAAGCGCAGTGTATGGCTGTTCATTTGAAGTAATGCACTACGAATAGTCTCGTCCCGTGGGTTCTAGAAATAATAAAATCATATACATATGATGAGTATTAGTACAGGTACAAACTCAACACAGTCTTTGCAGTGACAAGCATCACGATGGAGAATGTATTACATTTGACAGTTGGTAGCTCTACTGCAGATTTGTTAAAATGCCTTCCCGTCCCATATGTTTGTGAATACAATGCATATGGTAGCTTAAAAATGTTGTGGAACAGGAACCTGTATCTGAAATTTTGCAGTGGGAGCAAGTCCTCGTACACAGTTGCCTTCACAGCACTGTCCTGCACCAACTAAAATCTTCTGCCAGAATGCAGTCATTAACCTTTCGGCGCCGGAATTATTTTTTTAATTTTAGCACACCCTGTATATAAAATGTGAATAATAAAGGAACCAAATATGTTAGATTTATGAAACAAACTGCATTCTGAAGAGGAAAAAACGGAGAGTATATACCATGTTTAAAATAATCAGTACCTATTTTTGTTGAATAAATATATAAAATGTAACATTTAGAGGTTAGTGGTGCGGTACGACCACTATAGTCATCGTTAGGCGTCAAAAGGTTAAAACACTTCTAGAAGCTACAATGCATGAATGGCAGCAACACAATCTTCAAAGCCACTTCAACCTCCACTGCAGCCCTAATGTAATAGCTCTTCAGCCATCTCTTCTTCTGCAGAAAGAGGTAAAAAATTCAGTCAAGACAGACCAGTGGGTAGGGAAGCATTACAGCTAGCGACAGATCAATGTGTCATGACACTGTAATGCAGAAGCACATGTAAGTTTCCTTTAGTAAATGTGGAAGCACATCCTTCATTTGTTTCAGTTGACTGTAGCACCAAATGAATGAACTTTATAGCCCACGTATAAAGCAAATAACAAAAAAACAAACAAATAAATCAGTAATGGTAATTACTGACAGCAGAACTAGTAGTAAGATGAAGTGGGCAGGAGAGAATAGTTGATTATAGAGAGGGTGAACACTTCCAAAGCTGCTTTCCTCTTTAGGCCGCCCTGTCAAAGCTTTGCAGTTCTTTGTAATTTCGACATGGAGGTCTGTCTTTATTTCAAGGACTGCAAAAAGACCATGTTTCATCACCTCCAAAATCTCTCTTGAAAAGTGTGAGCTATTACCCTTACGCAAGGATTCACCTCTGACTTTCAGTCATAAGTGTTACTGTATCAGCATTCTTGGTACATTCTGTTGGCAGATATGATGCACTTTCAGCTCCATAATGATGATGATGTGACACCTGCCAATGAAAATTATTACTTTCTCTCTGCAGTCTCCACCATCTGATGATGATCAAACACATAACCTTCTGCACACTGCCCTTGTTAAACATTGCCGCATGCCATCCACAGCAACACAGTGGACCAGAAGACTAAACATCATAACCACTTTAAGCATCTGCAGCATTGCAGTGGATAATATCCCAACCACTGACAAGATTTTATGTTAGTCTTTTATTTGATTTGATCCATTTCACTCTCAAATATTTTTGGAGAAGCATCACACCCAGTAGTCTGCATCACTCATACAATGCCTCTCAGTATGCTCTGTGAGGCATGCATGTTCCAAAATTCACGAGCAGGATCCAGTCTATCCAACACCATATCACAAGTCACTTCTGTACCAGAACATTTTGAAGGTATAACATATATCAAGATCTTATGTCAGTCTTTTGCTTTCAATCCTCATTGTTGTGACCCTACAACTGGTACAAAATAAAAACTATGTTTTTATTATTTTGGGCTTAAATCTAAAACAGAAATCCAGCTATCATCTTTCCCAATATGGCAAGATGGTATGGTCCAAGACCATGCCTGAAAGTTTTAGTTACAACAACTAGAGAACATAACTGAAAATGGTATGTTCAGAGGTATAGTACAGTAGGTACATACGGTAATTTACCTGCTAAACTTATGAAAGTACAGTATTAAAGATATTAATAGTTTATAAACCACAAACACTATTTAACTGAAAATATTGCTGTTTTGAGCCACCGAAAAGTTTTAACTACAGGGAAGTGACAGATTTTGGGAGCTTTGTCTGACAAGTCAACCTCATTAATTCCTCTACTCTACTGTCCTGTCAGTCATTACATGCAAAAGAACAGGATCAGCAAAAAGTTATACCACATGTTTTTATTTGACAAAAGCCTCCAACAAGTAAATAAAATCTAGTAACCACAGCAGCTCATGAGGCATCTACTGGAATGAGATTCATACACATACACATCATGAATACTGGCCAATAATTAATGCCAACAATGCTGAAGATGAATACTGTAGCATGAGAAACAGACAAGACAGAGGTAGATTAGAGCTCTGACAAATAAAACTGATCTCTTGGAACCCTCAATTAGTACTGATTTGGCACCTGGCACCAAGCGGTGTAACCTATTCCATTCAGTGAATAGTACTCCTACCTGCTTGCTTACAGTCACAAGCCAGCAATGACTCTTATTGTTTCCTACAAATCACATTTTTTACATATGTGGCAGCAATGAGCATCAGATGAATGCTTCCACCTGTTTTCTATCCCCAAAACTGTTGCATATGCTATTGATTTTTATTTTCCAACATAGCAGCCAGAACAGAAATTGAAAATAAGGATCATCATCATCACCTAGCGAACATGCAGTTGGGTCATTTGATGACCGTATCTGGTCTTGCATTCTAGGAGTCTCTTTAATGGTACCCATGATTTCTTCTGCCTTTTGGTCTGTAGATTTTTATAATCCTCAGTAATTGAAAATAAGGAACAGCAGAATATAAATACTCAAGATACTTCCAGATTATATAATAATACTGTAGCTCATGCTGTATAATGTCAGACAGCATTATGATTAACGAATAATGAACTGGAAAGGATGCAGAAGTGGACATAGCGTTATTAAAGGCATGAAATTCGCAAGGACAGACTTGCAAAAAACAGGCTGAAATTCCAACTGGTCACCTACAGAACACAACTCAGAAGAGTTACCACCTGAGCCAATTTGCTTACTCCAAGGTAGCAAAATATCTCTGAATGCTACCTACTTATGTAGATTAGTCAGAACACATGCCACAAACAGGTTATACTAGTGAAAATTTCAAAGCATTTCATTACAACAGTGCTGAAGGTAGTTATTTTTTCACTAGTCTGCATCCTTGTCAAGTCTTTGTCCATCTTTCAACAAGAGCAAGTATTCCCACCCAGCAAAAGTTCCTCTACTTTTTCTAAAGATATGGATGCAAAGTGTCCTGCAATGCATCATCACCATTTAATGATGTTCTCATAGACTGTGCTTCTAATAACCAAACTGGTAAAAATCTGATAGCTCAAAGTGAAGGTGGTATGGTGGCTGTTGTAACAGTGTCCACCCAAATTCTGTGATGGCCCCAGTGGTACACACAACTGTGTGTGTGCGTGTGGCCAGATGTTCAGGGGCAAGCAACAATTCTAACATTTACCTTGAGGAAAAAATGTGACAACGGCAAGCAATCAGACTTCTTAGTGTTCCAATAATGCAGTAAGAGTTCACTGCTGTCCCAGGCAAGAGGTTCATAAGAATAACATCTTTCTCATCCCAAGAAACTGTAGCTACAATTTTTCCTGACGATGCCACATTCTTGAATTTCATCTTCCTTCAGGATGCTCTGTAGTGCTTTGCCATTGATTGCTTCTTGGATCTGCATTCAAAAGAGTAGCCCCCAGTCTCATCACTACAGACATTTTTTTATAGGAAGTTTTCAACTCCTGCATCGTACTGGTGCAATCAATGGCGGTTGCTTTGCTTGCCTCTTTGTACTATGCATTTCAAAATTTGTGGCACCCAGTTACCGCAGACCTTCAAGAAGTAAGCTCTTCAATAACTATCATTATACTGCCTTGACTGATGGGTAGGGTAGCGCATAATTTGTCTGCTTTATGTGAGAGACACTGCATTGGTGATGTCAGGTATTATTGCAACAGAAAGGTGTCCACTCTGCGGCATGTGACAAAGATGTGCACCTCCTATTTCAGGTTCTTTTATCTGTCTTCCCCATCCTTGCATGATACTCATGTCCACAGCTGCTTCACTACACATCTTGGCAAACATTTGTGAATACAAGTTTGCTTTTCACCTTCAGCTGCCAGTAACTCAGTCACTGCACACTGTTTTGAATAAACATCAGTCTCTGCTGTCTGAGGATCACATGTGGTACTGTCATCTGTTGAGTGAAACAGTTGTGACTACTCGAAAATCAACAAGAATTTTCAAGGACTTCAATAATGCAGTGATTATTCCCATAAAGAAAAAAATGTAAGAACATAACAAACAGGAGGCTTTTTTTTTGGGGGGGGGGGGGGGAGGAGTGATGTTCCACTAAAATTTGCACTTCTCGAACAAAAAAAA
>Ga0123357_10002702_pt1 | contig 19995 bp, 19 predicted proteins | sample TergutEmb28metaG_FD_89873 | JGI IMG/M metagenome (GOLD analysis project Ga0123357, IMG submission 89873) | Embiratermes neotenicus P4 segment gut microbial communities from Petit-Saut dam, French Guiana - Emb289 P4 | ecosystem: Host-associated > Arthropoda: Insects > Digestive system > Gut ...
AAAGAGCGGACAAAGCCACCTTGGCTTTGAATGTGGGGGCGTGATTCTTTCGCTTGGACATGGAAACTCTCCTTCGTTGAATGAGTAGCTATCATACCTGTCCAAATTTTGGAAACCACTTCTCTGTGACGGCAGATGAAGCGGGCGGAGCATACCGCCATGCAACATGAATTGATTGGGAAGTCGCTGAGAAAGCCAGACCAGGCAGGAAACAGCAGAGCAGGACAAAAAGGCGGATGATCCTGGTATGCATCTTGCCTCCCTATGAGGACAGGTTCAAGTTTCAGCCTTGATGTATCCGATATAAGATCGAAAAAACATTGTACCAAGATAGATACACAGATGCACCACAAACGTTCTCGCTCAATTCTGGTATTGATATTGGTATTCTTGCGCAGCTTGTATCGCCGCAAGCCTATCGTTGTAATCTTTAAGGGCTTGATCGTAGTTGGCAGCCTCAACCCAATACCCTCCCTGCTCAGGAGTACCCACATAACGAGGCATTGAATCAGCGAAGTCTGTATAGGGGTTCGTCATGTACGCGGTACAATAAGAGGGCATTACATTTGAGATGTAACTCTGACCGCTGTCGTCCATATAATTGTAGGAATAGCTGTTCAGTGACGCTACATCGCACATGCCCGCACCGTTCGCAATCGCGTTAACAAGTGGCCGCATGTTGGTATCTTCGGACACCACAGGGCACAAATTGAGAAAATTTATTCTGCCCGTTACGGTGTCTGACCAATATTTGTAAACGATGCCGAAATACCTACTCAGAGACGGCGCACATTCCGCAGGCTGCACTGCTGAAGAGAGGCACAAGATAGCTTCGCAGGCCAGCGCGACATCACCAGTCAGTTCATCATCTGCTTGAGCCAATGCCGGGGACACAAGCAGGCTGAATGCCAAAACAACAGATAATTTTCTCATCGTTTCTTCTCCTGTTTCTGACAGCAAGATTCTGGTTCCGGATACACATATACAACCTGCTGATCGGCTTCACACTTGAGCCTGCAAGCGGTTGAAGCGTCGTTGACCTGGGTGCGGTTCCGCCCGTTCACCGTCGGTGGCGGCGGAGGGGCGCAAGAAGTCAAAAGCAAAAAAACGCATATCGACAGCATCAAGAGATTTCGTGCCATTTGGTTCCTCTTCACCGGGCAATGATCCGGTCCTGTTCTTTGTTGCGTGTCGGCTCTTTTGAACGCTCAGTTTTGGGTTGAACCACAGCCAGAAGACGGCCTTGATGTTCGCCGTTGTCGAGCCGTTGACTCACGGCGGCCATGATCTTTTGCCGTTGATCGGACGGCATGTGCTCTAATGCTTTACCGGCAGCAGCGGTGATCACTTCCTTTTCATGGGAAGGGCTTTTCAGTTTTTTTTTAAGCATGTCGTTCCAGTCTTTCTCGCCGGGCTTAATACGTACCGCTTGCCTCGATTCTGGAACAAGCGTCATGAGTTCTGCGGCAATTTTGTCGCCGCCCAGGTCGTTATCAACCGCAATCACGATCCTGGCCGTAGCGGGCATTTTGTCGATTGCTGAACGGATAAGCGCTGGTTGATCGGGGTTGAGTTCGCCGCCGGTGGACAAGCAAAGGTTGTCGTTGCTACCGTGGAGAACGGAATATGATATGGCATCAATGGCGCTTTCTGTGATGACGAGATGAGCCTTTTCTTCGGGGCGGTTGAACCAAAGCCCTTTTTTTCCGCCAGGCGCGAACCCGGTAAACCCCTTGTTCTTCATTTCATAACCGCAAAGTCCGTCCTGGTCGTAGTGCGGGAAAAGCACATTGTGACGGCTATCGACGCGAACCATGCCCGCAAGATGCGGTTGAGCAAGAACTTCCTGAGTAATGCCCCGGCTGGAGAGGTAGCCGGATGATTGACATTCGACGGCTTTTTCCCACGCGGCGAGAACCTTTGACCGGTCGTGTGATACGGGCTTGATTTCGCTGATCGCGGTTGGCAGTATCCTGGGCGCTGTCCTGGATGTGCCGGACCATTCGCGCAGGGTTTTGCGAACATCCCCAAGAGAGCCCCCTGTTCGATGCTGCAAGAAGTCTATCACCGTGCCGTTGTCGCGGTCGTCACGTACGGAAAAATAGACCCAATGATTTGTACCGGCATGGCGGGCAATGACGATCTTATCGCCGTCATCCCTGCGCATGACGACAGAGTTGTGCGATGTCAACCGTTTATCGAGAGCGTAACCGAGAGAAGCGGCAACCTCTGGCAGACTGATTTCTATTTTGAAACGGTCAAATTCACTGTCCATCAGCGCACTTTTTCACTCAAATTTCGGACCCACAGATTTCCTTGTTTTTGTTGTCCCGCCAAGCCCGCCAAGCCCATCCGATGGCAACAACGAGGAAAGACCCTCGCACAACAAAATCCCATGTTCCCGGTGGCGAAGCATCAAAATCAAAGACTATGAAGAACCCATCATCAAAGATCGGGGTCAACGCCCCCAGAAAGAAGTACCCTATGGTTATTGTGCGAAGCGAGAACGACGCCAAGTAATAGCCTTGCGGACCCCACGAAGCAAAGCACATAATCCAAAGCCACACATAGCCGTGAATGAGAGCATGACTCATATTTTATCTGTTCTCCTTTACCGGGTGAGAGTTTGGTCCTGCTTCGGTGGAGTGGTGGATAGTCCTGCCAGCGGATCACGCGCCGTCTTCTTCTCGCTGACAATTTCTTGCTTGACCGCGCTTTTCGGTTCTGCCATCGGGGGTGGTCCCTGTTGTTCGCGCTTGTCGAGCCGCAGGCTGACCGCGGCCATGATCCTTTCCCGTTGGTCTTGTGGTATATGCTTCAGGGCTTCACCGGCTGCGGCTTCAACTGTTTGGCGCTGGTGCTGCGCTTCGGCTTTCTGCTCCGGCTGTTTTTCTTGTTTGTGCTCTCGTTTCTGTTCAAACGACATCACATAATGCTGTATCTTTTCGGCATCCGCAGCGGCGCGGGTGATTTCTCGCGGGTCTTTTTCCAGGGATGAGATCCAGCTCGCAATATACGCATGATGCTGCCCAGGATCGTGACCAATGCCCAGGTCAGCGCCGAGCATGTAGCTGGCTATCTCTGCCCGTAATTCCTCGCGGGCATAGCTTTCGCTCCCGAATGATCCGCCTAAATCCCGGTTCAGCCGGGACTCGTGCCCGCTCCAATGGCCGACTTCGTGCAATGTGGTGGCGTAATACTTGTCAGGCGTCGAAAACTGCTGTCGTGGCGGCAGGTGAATCTCGTCGGTTGCAGGACGGTAATATGCCCGGTCAACTTGGTCATGAAAAATTTTTGCGTTCGATGCGGCCAGCAGGTTTTCTGCCTGCTGGTGCCGCTCCCATTCCGGCCTGGGCTCTTCACGCGAGGGCAGTGGCGGCATGTTTTCAATCTGCGAGGCGTGAAAAACCGTGGCAAAAAAAGCCCTGGGCCGTTCCAGCACAAGCGTTTCGGTTTTCGGCTTGCCGTCTGCGCCCAACACTGGCCGCCCTTGGTCGTCCTTCACTGATTGTTGCTCGTCAAACTGCCAGTATTGAACGCCAACCCCCCTGCTGCCTCTCTTCACCTGGCCGCCAAATGATTGGGCCTGTTTGTACGTACACCAGCGTGGATCGACGTTGCCGCCTTGCGCCATAGATAACCGTATCCGGTTCATGCCGCGATAGGGCTTTCCAGTCACGGCATTCACGGGTCCAATCGGCTGTTGCCCTGCCTCCCAAGGCTTTATCCAGGGCGCGGTCCCGTCTTTCAACGCGGCAATGACTTCATCCGCTACTTGCTGGTGGTATGGTTTTTTATCGTCCGCCATCAGACATCATCCTCGGGCAGTGGCAGCATACTTTTAATGACTTCCTCAAGGCTCATCGAATCATCGACAAAGGCCCCCATGTATTTTGCCACAGCCGGATCAACCGGGATCGGTACACCAGGGTTTTGCTCCATTTGCCGTTCAGCAGCGGTAGCAGCAGCTTCCAGACAAGCGCGTTCTTGCTCTGTCACGAACCCCCCCCATATCGGACCATAGGAAAAAAGGATTGATTGAACTGTTAACGGGTAATAGTCCGGTCACGCTTGCGTGTTTGGGTCTGTTGTTGCTCAATCGAGCGCTCTTTCTGACGTTCGATTTTCTTGGCCGCCTTATCGTACACCGGCACTTTCGGAATAGAGCGGCCCTGTTGTTCGCGGTTGTTGAGCTTTTCATTGACCGCTGTCTTGATCTTTTGCCGCTGATCGGGCGGCAGATGCTTTAATGCTTCATCGGCTACCGACTCAATAACTTGTCGGCGGGCTGCGATATTCGTGACCTGCCATTCATTTCTTTGGGTCTCTTTCTCTTCATATCCCACCACTTTCCCCCGTTCGTCGCGTTTGGGCGCAGTTACAGTCACGCGCTGCTGACCTTTGTATTCAAGCCGCACATTATCACCTGTTTGCGCTTTGCCCTCTTCGATTGCTCGTTTGATGTCCACGCCCCAGATTTTTTCCTCGCCGTTTTTTGTTTGCAACACGGCAAAATAGTTCATCTTCTCTTCAGGATCGTGGTTGTAACGGTCTGTACCGTGCGAGACAAGACGGCCTTCGTACACTCGCTTGTCGGATTGCTTTTGCCGTGGCGCTCCCGTCTCCCGGCTCTTTTCTTCGTGCTTCCTGCGCTGGCCCACCAGTTTTTCCAAGTCTTGCTCTGTCGGCTTATAGCCCTCTACAGCAATTCCCCGGAGGCTCGCCGCAAGCCAAACATCGTGCCGGAAATGCTCGTGTCCTTTCACGGTTATTTTTTCCCAACCCTTTGCATGCGCCAGGTCAGCCATGCTTTGAGCATGCCGCTCGTCGTTGCTGGCGGTAGACAGCTTTTCTCCATGATCGATAAAGGCTACCCTGCCATTTCGGTGATAGTGACCACCACGGACTTGATACTGTTGTTTCAACTGGTCATGTAATGCTGATTGCTCCCTGGCCCTGTCTTTGCTTCTGTCGTCTTTCTTTTCTTCCTTTCCTATCGCCTGGTTCCGTTCCGGCTGTTGATCGGTCCGTGTCCGGTCATGTGTTGTGTTTTCAATAGAATTTTCGGGCGCTCTTTCTTCTTCCATATATTATCCCTCAACTTCCAGTTCTGTATGTACAGGTTGCTCAAGGACGCTTAAATCAATCATTCCATCGCCCTCATCCTCGTCGCCCTGGTCATCCAAAAAGCCGTTTGCAGCATCAAGAGCATCAAAGAAAGCGTTTACATGCGTGTTGATTTGCTCATCGGTTAAATCCGCATTGGCAGGGATTGAGGTGAGCGCCGAGGTGTCCACAGCAAGAGCATCGAGATTGATCCCTTCTCTAGTGTCAGCAATAGTTAAAGACCGTACCCGCCTTTCCGTCATGGCGACATGCAGATCAAAATCCAAAACAGGCACCGGCGCGGCCAGATCGCCAGCCCCCCAGATTTTCTCAAACTTGTGTCTGCCAGGAAATTGCCCGGCCAAGGTTGCCGAAACCGATTGCAAGCGGTGCTGGAAAACAAGGTCGTTGTGGTATCGTATTTTGTCGCACAGGATCGGCTTGGTGTTTTCCAGGATGATGATTTGTTGGTCCTGTCCAAGTTCCTTGATTTCCTGCGGCATCATCAACGCCCGGCGCTGGTCGGATATTGACTCGCTCCCGCTGCTGCCGCCACCATGTTGCCGTGTCTTGGATGTGCCCTGGACAGTCTCATAACCGAGCATCCGCGAATATTCTTCAGCGTCCCGCTGTTCGCGCGGGGTAAACAGTATTTGGCAGGCATGATTTGTCATGAGAGCCCTGGCCGCATCTTTACCGTATCCTTTCGGCGGGAGCGCTTCAATTTGCCCAGGAGATTGAACAATGGTCAGCATCCGGAGGCCGTAACCAGCAAGAAAGGCATTGGACGTATCTATGATGCCGATCCTGCCGGGAGCGGTGAACTCATCGAGCAGCAGCAGGCATTCATGTTTGAGTTCAGTTGTCGCATGCAATAACTGGTTGGTGTTTAAGTTAATGAGTTGGGTATAAAACAGGTTCAACAGCAGTGAAGCCTCGGCCAGCTTGTTGGCCGGGACGCCCAGGTAGATTGTCATCAATTTTTTACGCACATCACGAAGATCAAAGTCGTTCGCGCTGGTGGCCGCATCGACGACCGGGCTTGCAAAAAGGGTGAGCGGCGCGTTGAAGGTGGCGATGATGCTGGTCAGTGTCCCTTCCGCGTTGTTGATGCATCTGTTCAGGGCGTCAACACATGTGGACGACAAGGGTAAAAGGCCATCGTCGTTTTGTTCGTCTGAAGCCAGCGGAACGAGCTTTTGCGTTATGCCCCCGGTGTCATTGTCTATCGTATCAACCTTGCGGTAATTCCGTTCGGTGATGATGTTTTGCAAATAGTCTTTGACCGGCTGTCCTTTGCCGGACGATTGGCGCAACACTTCGCCAAAGGTGCATGGCAGCCCCGGCGTTTCCATCAGATACAAGACAAGGCCCAGAAACAGGTTGCGGGCCGTGTCGTTGAAAAATTTTTCCTTGCCGCCCGTGTCCGGATATATCGCGTAGCTGATATTCAAAATATCGGAAACGCGAAGCATGGGGTCTTCGCTGATATATCCGAGCGGATTGTATCTGTGCGACCTGCGCACCAGCGGGTTGCCTTTCATGTCTTCCGTGAGACAAAACGGATTGAAAAGGTAGACTTCCTGGCCGTGCTTTGTCCGGAACCGGGACGTGATCAAAAAATTTTCCAGCTTGATGTCCGTGCAGACAACGGATTTTCCCCAGGTCAACAGGTTGGGGATAACAAGCGCAACACCTTTGCCGGATCGGGTAGGAGCCGAGAGCAAGACAAATTGCGACCCGCTGAACACCAAGAATTTCTTCCGCCACTTGCCGACCACGATACCATCGTCACACAACAGCCCAGATCGGATGATTTCAGCAGGATTCGCAAACCGGGCATCACCATGCAGCGAGCGGCGTTGGTGCAGCAGAGAAAGCAAGAGGAGAAGAGGCACACCATAACAAAGAAGAAGAGCGGCCAGGGCGGAGATGACGAGCCGCTTCTGGATCGGACGACTTTGGTCATGGTATGCCTGCCAATAGACCCACCATGTAGTCAAGTCTGTTTGGCTTATTACCTTATGAATCCCGCCTGCATGTTTATTAATCGTCATCCCGAGAAAAAAAAATCCCGACAGCCACACGACCGCCACGGTCAACCCGATGAAGATTATTGCAATAAATATGATTCTGGCCGTCTTCATCGTCTCCGTTTACGCGCCGGGTCATACCAAATCTCCGTGATATGCCTTCCATGATTGCTGTAAATATCGTTGTGGATATGCACGACGACATCGATGGTCATATATAGCAAATGACGAATGACCTCATGCGGCAAGGTGCGCCCTTGCTCGTTCTGGAGCACCATCAAAGCCATTCGTTCAAACGTCAGTTCGACCGATCCCGCATGGCAGCTTGTTATGCTTCCGCCGTGGCCTGACGAACAAATATTGATGAAGTCGAATGTCTCGGCTCCACGTAACTCCGCAAGCAAGATGCGCGTCGGCTTCATACGCAAGCAGCTTTTCAGGCAAGTCGCCGGAGTCGAAAATGCGTTGTTGTCGCCTTCCGACGGATAGAAAAGATGAACATGGTTCGGATGATCCGGAAGAAAAAGCTCGTGAACGTCCTCTATCGTGATGATGCGGTGATCTGTCGGGATAGCCTGTACCAGGGCTTTCATAAAGGTTGTTTTCCCGGAACCGGTTTCACCCGCCACAACGATAACTTTCTCCAGTTGCACAGCCCGGCGCAAGAAGGCGGCGTAGTCCTTTCGGTCTTTCAATTCGAGCAAGTCTTGCTCATCTGGTGTCAATGCGTCGCTGCTCGGCTGGATGTGAGCAAAAAAATTCTGATTTTCGTAGGCGGCCAAGTTAAACCGAACTTGTGACGGTTTGCGGATCGTGACAGAGATGGTGCCGGTTTCGCAAGCCGGAGGATAGACTATTTGGATACGTTCGCCGTCCGGCAGCCTGGCTGATAAAAATGGCCTGCTATCATTAATCTCGCTATCGATATACACCGCTGCCGCTGTTGCCAGGGACTTGAGATAGTCCAGGGTTAAAATGGGGACGGTATACTGCTCCCATTTCGATTCACGTTCGACGAATATCTCCCAAGGGCGGTTGACGCAAATTTCTGTGATGTCAGACTGCTCTAGCCAATTTTGGAACGGCTGCAAATAAAAACGCAGCGATGTCGAACGATCGATGCTATCCGACGATGGCTTAACGATTGTTATTGGTTCGTACATCATAAACCTTCGAGAAATCGAGATCGCGGGCAACATAAATGCCAACTTGCTCGCCCTGATTTTTGTACAGCGTCGGCGGAATGTTGATGGTGTTCCGCAGTGCTTCGGCTGCCATTTCTCGCGTTGCTGAGGAAGTATCCTGGAATGATATGTTGCCGCTGTTGTTATTGGCGCTCACCGTTGTCAAGTACCGGCTTACGTCACCAACGATGCTCAACATGAGAGCGCCCCCAAAGCGTTCCCAAAAATGGGTGTCAATCCAGCCGGGCAATCCGGAGCCGCCGAGCGGATCGGCACCAGGAGAATCGAGATTGACGATAATTCCATTCGGCGTTTTGATCCGGGTCCACAGCACAAAAATCCGTGCCTGCCCTTGTTTCATGTTCGACTGATATTCGCCGCTCACGGTGGACCCGCGCTCGATCAGGAGTACCTTGCCGTTGTCGCTGTAGATGTTTCGCGTGACGACACAAGCGGTCATGCCTGGAACCGTGCTGTCGAGCTTTGTTTGCAACGCGCAGTCGATGAAACTCCCTTTCGCCAAGATAAAATTTCGATCGCCTATTTGACCAGCCGTGCGTGACGCGGTGTTTGTGGCGGTCAGCAGCGCATGCATTGTTCCGTTGTTGCCGGTGCCGGTAAGAATATTACCCTCGTTGTGATTTCCATCAGATTGAGGATGAGCATTATGCTGTCCGGAGGATGACGATCCTTGGCCCCCAGAAGCCATGAGTTCTGAAGCCGACCGGTCAATGAGTGTGCCTGGGTCTTCGCTTGGCACCGGTGGAGGGGTTTTGGCTGGTTGAGACGCTGCGGGGACTGTCACAATTACCGGAGCGGCAGGTGGTTGCGGCGTAGCTTCCGCCGTCTCCGGAGGGGTCGGCGGAAGCTCAAACGTTTTGGTGTTTTTTTGCACCTGCATTGCCCGCTGCTGTTGGGCTAATTCTTTGTCGTGAGCTACTTTGCGTTTGTGTTTGAGATAGACAAGGGCACCTCCCACACAGAGCAGCAGGATCAAGCCAATTATCATAACTTTTGTGCCGGAGGATAACCCGGTCCGGCTCCCCGCGTCATTGACCCCCGGTATGCCGCGCTCGCCCTTGAAGGCGTTCAAGTCTTGATGATCGTTGTTGCTCATTGGCCATGGCCCTCTTTGATTACGCGCTTGACACCTGGCACTGAGGTTCCGTCAGTCGGCGCTAATCCGTCTTTGTCGTATCCCTCGTTGTAGACCCCGACAACTTCGTTGCCAAGGCGCAAGACCAATTCTTTCGCAACGCGCTGAATCACAAGAATATCTTTGTCAGTATGCGTATTGACCAGACTTTCGGACTTATCAGCAGCGACCATAAAAACAGCAGGGAAATCCCTGTTGTTGGGAAACCGAAGGTAAGTAAAACGCCCGTCGTCATAGGCCATCGTCGGCGCTATACTCTCTGATGCGTCCCCAACCTGCATGGTGTAATTCCAGTTACGCGGGGCCGGTTTCCGGGCCATGACCGCTTTCGTCGCTTTGGCTTCATCATCCTTGATTCTGGCCGCTTGCTCATCGAGCGGATAATGAAATTGGATTCGGTAGGCCAATCCCTGTTTACGGTCTGCAACCAGGCGTAAATCGAAATCGTACAACCGGAGTGCGGTTGTCACCATGATGTTGGTGGTCCACAATTCCGGCTTTTCTTCTGGGCGGATCACTGTTTGATTCTTACCCGTTCCAGACACAACCGACTTGGGCTTGATATATAGTTGATTGTCCTTCCAAACCAATTGCCAGCCTTGCAAAAAACCGGTGGCAACGTTTTGTATATGTTCGCCCGGCGCAAAAACAACACGGGTCCCATAGCCCGGCTCGCTGCGGATAACCACCACATCGCCGTCATTGTAATCAATATACTGAATGCGCGAGTCAAAATGCGATCCATGGGGCGTTGATGCCGGTATCGCTGGAGATGCAAGCAATAGGAAAAGAAGACATGAAAAAACAGGTAATTTTGTTGTCATCACTTCTCACCTCCTGCCATCTCGGAATCGACTCGATATGAGCGCACCTGAAATCCAAGAGGATTTACTAGACGATCTTTTTCAGAGAGAACAGCCGCTGATCGATATTCAAAGTTGACGGTTGCCACATAGTTTTTCTTGTCACCCTGAGACCTGACATCATCAGTTCGTTTTATTGTCTTAACAAACCTAACTGTTGCTATGTTTTTAGCATGAGGAACAATTGTAACAATATCCACTGTGGCGCGAAAATTATTACCATATTTCTTGTCGATCGCTTCTTTTCCTTCAAACTGTATAGCATACTCAGTAAATGCATCTTTTATAGAGAGCAATTTTACAGCATTATAGTCATCCTGAAGCGTCTGCCAGTTGTAAGTCTCTCTTGCGTGTATATAACGCGAGAGCCAATACTTATTTAATACTTCGTCTTGAGAAACAGTATTTGCATCCAACTCATTTACAACGTCGGTGTAACCCGTTGTGTTGTCAACTCTCACCACAAACGGGACAATTTCTTTTCGCAAGACGACAACCGCGAAAGCGGCACTGAGCATAACCACACACAGGCAGGCTGCTAGCGCGACGCCCCATGCTCTGCGTTCAGATTGCTCGATTTGCTGGATACGGGAAGTTTCCCAGTCAATACTCTCAACGAAGAACTCGTTTTTGTTCTGCGCAGGCTCTTTATTCGCCATTTCCGACATCTCCATTCGCGTCCTGGTGCTCGGCTGGTATCTCTTTGTTGATCGGTATGCGGGGCTTACCTCTTAGTTCAGGGGCCACTGGTGGAACATCCTTGGCGCACCCGGTCAACATGATGAATATAAGTGCTACAAAGATTAATAGTTGTTTCATGGCAATAGGAAAAAAAATATGATTAACATCTATGTTCAATATTTTATTCACTTATCGTTTCATGTCTATTTGGGATATTAACAATATTAACATTTTGATAAACATTTGAAGCATTATCGCATCTATGGTCATGTGGCATTTCTATAAATAAGAAATTAAATATCTCTCCTGACCATAAAAGTATTATGGTAAAATAGTAACTAGCAGGGAAACTTAACACTACGCCAAAAAATTTTGATAAAGAGGTCGTTGCAATAACATTCGTTTGAGTTACCAGATATAATGATGATCCAAGAATTACAAAAAATAGTATAACTGCAAACGAGGTGTGGAAGAGTATGCTTAATATCACTTGATAGCCTTTCATTTATTCAACCTCGATCATTGAGTATTATGAGTTTGAAACTGTTCCACCAGGCGGTCTCCAGTTGTCTTTCAGGGTTTTTTGTAAATTATCCAGCGCTGCCCGGCGATACGCTGGGGATAACAATGTGCGGCCCATTGCGGCATGCGTGAGTTGTCTCGATCTGGTTGGATCGCCAGTTGTCGGATTGATGCGTGTGCTTGCAGGATTGAGCAAGCTATGCGCTCGCCCTGCGGCAGTGGCTGGCATGAGCAAATGCCGTGCTTGTATCGCTTGCATGGCGATGCCGCCTGCGAGCCCAGAAGCAACGTGTCCAGCGTGAAAAATTATCCAGACAAAGACAAAAGTCAGGATAGCAAGATTTGCGATAGCGGCGGTCGGAGCTTTCAAATCCGAATTTACCTGCCCTGCTGTCGCAAAACTTGGATCGCCGCCCTCGGCTATAATCGGAGCGGGGTCGGACGATGGTGCCCCACCGGCGCCTGCCGCAGACAAGCTGGCATTGTATTCATCAAAACTACTTCCCAAAACTTGATCAAACGAAACCATTGCAAACGCCATCACGACAGCAATCAAGACAACAGTAAAAATATAATTTAATACTTGCGACAACCAGCTATCAAAAAATTTTGCTGTTACTGGAAACATAAGAGATGCAATAAATAGTGGCCCTACAGCAAAAAGTATTCCAATGAAAAATTTACTTGCAATTATAGTTGCACCTCCAAAAACTGTAATGCAAATTGTACAAATTAATACAATCATGCCAACGCATACCCATGAAAGCGCATTGCCTAAACCATCAATTATTGATACTTGATTAAAACACAGTTTGAAATTATTGATTCCCTTATCAACATATTGATCAATATATTGATAAATGCTGCTTGAGTTTTCATCGTTAGTCATTCCCATGACACTTGATACAGACCCTTTGGTCATTATACTTGCAAGTCCTGATTCAAAACCTTTCAACGTATCGACCACTAAACCGTTATATGCATCTGCTGAACAAATAAATGCGGTTATAATAATAAGTTTGAGGCAGGTTTTTAGGAATGTCCTGAATGGGGCCTGTATCGCGCCGGTCATAATTGAATAACCCATCAGGGTCAAATAAAGTGCTACACCAGACACACATGTTATTTTTGTTGCTGCTATCAAATCGCCAATAACAGGATCGATATAGGCACTTGTCGCATTTGTTATTGTTTGACCAATAAATTCAAAGATACCCATAATTTTTATGATAGATAATTGTTTAGAATTTATTACTATCTATTGATAGTCTGTAATTTCAACTTTAATCATGAAAATGTTTTGAGTATTTTTCTATGACCAAGTTGGCATTTTTAGAATAAAATTCATCTTTAAATTGTTTAAGCCTTTCATTATCAGATATTGTATCTTTTGCCATTCCATATAATTCTTTTATAAATTCGTCATATTTTTTGGTATTAATGACGGAAGGCAATTGTTTTATAAGTTGTTCATATTTTTCGTTAGCAATATTATAGCTTTTGAACATATCAACTAACAATCGAGTTTCGTCTGGGATGAAATCAGTAAAAAATTCTCCCTGTTTTTGTTGGTCTGCATTCATTATTCTTTTTGCCGCAACACCGTATTTTGCCTTTAAAACATCATCAGGACGAGACCGGCCAAGGGCAATATTTTGCTTTGCCTCATTTGCATTGATACAGTTTGGCGTGTTTTTCAGTTCGCCAGGATTTGAAATGCATTCGGCAAACTTGATTCGTATTTCTTCAGGGTGATCCATATACCAGCCAACCGTATGCACAACTTCTTTTGGCTTTGATGGTTCCTCAGTATCTTTTTTGTTGCCGTCACAGCCAGGCAACATCAACGTCAGGCATGCTACAGCGATCATGCCGACCAATCGTTTGTTCATTGTTTACTCCGATGATGTGTGTGCTATGAATGAGGGAAATAATGTCATTTGTTGAACGATATTGGCGTATAGCTCGGATTAGAGCGGCCCATGCTCCACACTTCAGCTTGAATTTCCTTCTCCCTTTGCGCGTTTATTTTGTCCTGAGCCTGGGCAGCCATTTGGTACAACTGGAGCTTGATTTGCTCGTTGTGGATCATGGCCTGTTCACTGGCGATCCTGGCCTGTAGTTCTGCGATTGCTTTTGGATCATCGGTTTGGTTGATCTGCCCCATAAGCTGATCGATTTGATCCAGGCGGGAAGTAGCTTGGTCGTAGGCATCCATGGCAAAGGCTTGATCCATCGATGGCTTGGACGCTTTCGCTTCGCACCGTGCCTTATGATCCGGCAGCAGGCTGGAGCACATGTCAAACACCTTGTTGTCATTGTATATTGATGCAGCATGGCTTGTTAACCCCTGTAACCCACCACTTTTCACCTTGTCATAGATATTTTTCCAATCACTCGGCAGATAGTTCCTAAAAGCAGGATTATTAAATATATTGCCAAGATTCCGTATTCCGGTCAACGCATTGTACTGTTGTTGAAGTTGGTTAATCTGTTGCACCATCTGTTGGTATTGTTGCGCCCATTTTGCAATAGTCTCAATATGTTCTTCAGTATTTGTTGTTATTGATGTTAAATCGATAACAGGTATGCCGCCAGCGTATAAATTAGATGCAATTAGTACCGATACACAACATGCCGTCATTATCTTCTTCATCATTGTTTACCTCTTTTTCCTATTGTTAGTTATTATCGTATTGATGAGGTAACTCGTTCTTTACGCCTGTAATGAAACTCAGGTATCCAAACTTGCGGATCATATCCTATCTCTTTCACAATTTTATCAAACAACTCAATATTGTCGGTGCTGCCGGACATGATTGCCAATTCATCATCAAAACCAGCAAGGTCAAGATGACCGAGCATAGATTGTTGCCCTTGCTTGACCAAAAACATGTGACTATTTTCTGCTAGGCTCCTGATCAATTCATATTCTGTTGGGCTACACTTGAAACCATCGACATATTCACGTAAATCTGCTTTAGGATTTGGTAAATAAATTTCTGTTGCTATCTGCTGCACTAAAGATGCTGCAATTGTAGAGTTGAGTAAGCTACTTGGCATTTGAGTTGAAAACACACCTATACCATTTTGCTTGCGAATTGTTAGCTGTTTATTTCCTGCAAATTCTGCAAAAGCATCATCATCAACCCACTTCCACGCCTCATCCATGAAATAGATAAATCGTCTACCATCAATTACTTGTTCCATCATATAAATGATGTACAAGGATAATGGTGTTCTTGTCTCCTCATTATCAAGAAACTCTGTCCCATCAAACCCGTAGTTTGCATGCGAATAGAAGTCAATGCTATCTTCCGAGTTGTCAAATACCCAGGCCAGCACACCCTGATTTCCACTGCCATCGTCCATGCACCATTTAGCCAGTCGTTTGCGTACGCTATTTTCGCGCTCTTCCCTGCTCGTCCCTTCGGCTATGTTCTGCAAGAGGATCGATAATCTGCGATATTCTGGGGCCATGCTCATAACCGTTCTGACCCCATGACTGATTCGGTTTTCGTCTGCTATTGTGACTGTCCCGCCAACCAGAATTTTTACCAACCGTTCGAGGAAAAGGATGTTGGTATTGGTTGGCGCAAGGCCCCGGAACGGGTTGAACCCGGTAGGTTCGCCGTTTTTAATCGTCTTGTATGCACCGCCAATCGCCCGGATCAGGAGTTCAGCGCCTCGATCCTTGTCAAAAAATACCGTCGTGAATCCGCCAGGCGCTTTGTACTGATATTTTTGTGCCTGGCAGAGCAGCATGTTCATCAAGACAGTCTTACCGGTGCCAGACGCGCCAATAATACGTGTATTGCCGAGTAATTTTTTATCGTACGAGTCTTCATCCCCTCGGGAAAAATGAAAATTGAAGTAGAGCGGTTGACCCGATGGCGTTTTGAACAACGTCACAGCTTGGCCCCAGGGATTACCGTCACGCTTCCCGGCCCTGAAATTATGAAACCCGCATAGGCTGGCAAAATTTAGGCTTGTCAGGCCCGCAATGCGCGGGCGGTAGTACCAATTACAGGGTAGTTGTGCGTAAAAAGCTGAGTCCGTGGCCGTGGAAATCAGCGCGGCCAGAAAACCCTCGTTCTGGATTTGGGTCATCGCCTCTGTCGTGTGCCGCCTGACCTCTTCGATACTGTCACCGTAGATAAGCAAACTGAAATGGTATTCGCCCATCGCAAATCTGCCTTGCAACAGTTGGTCGATAGCTTCCGAGATTTCGTCAATTTGAGTCAGACTGCCATCTTCGGCATTCATTAGTTGCTTTTTTTGCCGTTCTAAAAAATCTTTGCCGTTAGGCTTAGACATGTAGCTGTACGATTGCGTCAACACATACTCGCAATCGGAATACAGCAGGCTGTCCAGTATTCCTGGCTCCGTGTGGGCCGAGTAATCTTTCAGGTCAATGCCTTGCGCGTATACTGTCCGCCGGGCCGACCGGATTTCTATGGTCTCAGTACCCACATATATCCAGGATGTGCCCAGATATGTGTGCAGTGGGCCTGATGGGACTCGTACCGGGTGCCATTCGGCGGAAAGCAAAAAATTTAATAATTCGAGAGGTTGAGAGTATAACACTCCGTCTTTTTCGTAGGTGCTCAGGGCCTCGATGCCGTTGTGGTCCGCGCCGTATTTCTGCAACCCGGCCTCGATCTGATATGAAAGCTGGTCAAGCTGTTTCAAAGCCCACCGTTGTGCGTCAAGAATTTCCTCTTTTGTTCGCTTGCGTGCTTTCAAAAAACGACCGGTTGCAGTTGGGGCCGGACGATAAACAAGCGTAAGATACAGTTCGTTACACATCATCCGGTAGCCCGCGAAACTGTCATAATATTTGCGGTCCAAAGCGCGGCAGAAATCGTTTTCAAATACGCTGTTCAGCCGGTCAGATGTGCGGCGACGGATGTTATGCGTCCATATTGCAACCTGGTCCGAGGCAATAGAGCGCAACAGCGTATTAAGCTGATTTTTGCGCAACCCTATATCTTCAGCTTCAGCGGTTTCAAAAGCTAAACCAGCGATCCGCCATATTCGCACATAATCCCCCGCGCGAGTGACAATTGTACTTGGTGATATGTGTGCTTGATATGGTATGTACTTGCATACCGGTCTCTCGCTGTTTACTTGACGATGGTACTTCACTTTATGAGACATACCTTATTTCCTCTTCCTGAACTCAAGAGGTGAGTATGCTGATGATTTCCAAAATCTGCCATTTGTGTTATTAACTCTGAATATTATCTTTTTTCCTATGAGTCTAAATTTTTGGTCATCCTCTTTCACGATGAATCGCATGACAAGAATCACAGGAATCAACATAGTGAGTAACAACAATGTTGTGTATATGCTTAACAAAATTATTGAGCAACCAACCAAACAAAGAGGCACCAAAGGAACTCCAAAAAGCATTGCCGGACGTGTACAGCCCTTGAATAATGGATCACGATAGTCGTCCATTGGTGCCCCTTGAAATTAAGTTAAAAGATAATTTGCTATTTCGGCGGCACCACCTATTAACAATCCGGCAATTATTATTTTCATCACTTCATCTGGCCGAGCATGTTGAAACAGTAACTTGTATCCGGCCCACATGATTGCAACGGTAACAGCAGCAATTGCTGCACCATGCAAAATAGCAGTAATGTTGTCAAGAAACGTATTAACCTTATCTAGCCCATCAGCATAGGCATCAACTGCAAATAAAATAATAGCAGCAGGTAGCAATCCGGTTGCACATCTCTTCATTCTTTTTTCCTCCTTTTTTTGGTGATTAACGCCATAAAGGCGTACGAAATCTATTCAGGCCGCAGTAGTATTGCTCCGCCATCATCAGGTTGTTGTTGGGGGCGCACACTTTGTTTCGCTGGTGGCTCTGATGGCGCAGGGGCCGCCGTGTCATTGGGCACCAGTACCGGCGCGTGATCCGCTGGCAGGACAAAAATATCCGGCTGCGGCAGTTCAGGGGGCAGCGGTGTCGGCTGCGCCTTGTTTGTTTTATCTGCGTTGGGGGGGAGTATATCCGGAACAACTTGGATAGGACGTGGCTCGGAGTCGGCCTGCGCAAGCACCTTGTACACATAGGCCCCACCCTTTTCTGGCAGGAAGCCACGAGTAAAATTGCCGCTGTAATAGCAGGACAGGGCCGCTTGTAGGGCTTGGTTTTGGCTGGTGTACTGTGCCAAGGCCCTCGTGTAACAATCGGTCAGGATTGATGACGCTGCATGAAGGTTGGTGCAGGGATCAAAGGCTTGATCGAGGTCAAGCCCGTATTTGGGCAGGTTGTAGCGATTGACTTGTCCCAAGCCGACTGAAAAATTCCAGCCGGTTTTGTTCAGTTCTCGGGCTGTCGAAATCGCCTCGGCCTGAGTCCTCGGCTGGCGTTGTAGGTGTCCGCCGACAACGCCGATTGCATAGGGATTATAACCTGATTCGACCCGCACCACCGCCGCCATAGTCTGCGGTGATACCGCCGGAGCACACTGATCGGCCAAGGGGACAAAATCAATTGTTATCATCTTGAGCGCACAATATATAATATTAAACGCACACGTTCAACACGTTCAACACGTTCAACACGTTCAACACGTTCAACACGTTCAACACGTTCAACACGTTCAAAATACCACATTTCGTGCAAATCGCAATAAAATTTTTTCCCTAACGAAAATTAAAAAATAACAAAGAAACAGGGAGATTAAGAAGTGATATAGGGAAAGAGTGGAGGGGCAGAGAAAGGCGGCGGCAGGGCGTCTAGCGAGGGGTTCTTACAAGTTCAAAGCCGACATGCGGACAGATTTCTTTCAAAAAGTCGCTAAGGGTAGAGAGCTTGACGAATATTCGCGGTGTGGTGCGCAATCTTTCTTTGGTAAGATACCACCGTTTTTGCGGTTCTAGCTTCAGATATAGAGATACGTAATATGAGTCATCGTCAAGCTCGGTTATCACTATCTTGTTGATAGCGTTTTGCTTGCCGAACATACGCACAAGGCGCTCAGTGAGGCTGTTTTCCTCAGAGCAGGCGGGGGCGAGGGGGTTAATCTTTTTGGTTTTGTTCATCTATCAGGCTTAACGTGCTTAATTTCCCGTTTTTTGAGGCGGCCCCATAAAGATTAGTCGGAATAATTTCTAAAAATCATCTTTTTTACAAAAAAAGTCAAGACTCGGCCTGAAGTTGTTTGGCCCTGGTATTCGCTTCAATCATTTCCTTTACAAAGTTTATCGCTGGTATCAATTTATACTTTACATCCTCAATTTTACCTCTATTTCCCTTGATAACATCAGATTCGTAACTCTTTATGACATCCATATATATAAGTTCATCAAGAGAATTTTCAAGATTCCTTTTGTTTTCTCTGACAACAGAACTTTTTAACAGTCCACTGTCGCGTGATATTGAGTTAAGTGATATTGTATAATTATTATATGGCGCGGCTTGAATGTAATTTATAGACAATCTTTTCACTAAATATCGAGTTAACTGGCTTTTTGAGGTTATAGATTTTTGATAATTATATTGCCTGTATGCTAGTGAATTTATTTCTGTTGCAATAGGAAAAGAAAAATCTATAAACCACTTAGCCTTCGGATCAGATAAATATGATTTTTTACTTACAGAAATAACAGAAGTCAATATTGATGTTTTGAACATAAAACTACCACTTGTTTCATCTTCTGTGCGCACTTCAACAGATACTCCTTGCAGAATTTCTATTGATTCAACAAGTTGAGCATGTGAATAGGTATGACCTACCTTCTCAAGTTCTTTTCTGAGTTCGTACATGCTAAAAGTAACTCCGTGCCTTTTATCATTTAAATAACCACTTCCTTGCTTCACTGCTAGCTTCCTCAAGGCATCTTCAACCAATTCTTCTTTTGCTGATGGATAAAAAGCCATATCTTGACCGTCAACAGTAAGTAATGCTGGTCTGATCTTTACAGCATAACTAATACTCTTGTGGATAAAATTTTTTGTTAAAGTTGGTAAAAATCCGTCTTTCCTAATTTTTGTCTGTTCTTGTTTGGAAACATAATATTTTGGTATGCTATCCCAAAATTCAACAAGGTTCGATTTGTCGTCTTTAGATTTTTCAGTGCAAGAAAATGATTGAAACAATGATAATTGCTTACCTATAAAATCAGATTTTTCAGGTGGTGGTAATTTTTTTTCCATATCTTCACCATTTTTGATATAGATTTTTTTCCTATCGCATCTTGTTCTATTCTTAATGGGATCGCTTTTTAAAAAGAAAATCGTACGTTAGTGCATAGCCGCGGGCATAGGCAAAGTTGTCTATGCCTTCGGCACCGTGACCCTTTCAATCGGCTATCGCGGTAGGAACCTTCATTACTGAGAGCCCCCCGCACAGATCCCGGCGTGCGTAATTCACGCACCGGGCTCCCACCTCGGGTGGTTGGCGGCGAAGCGGGCACCTGGCCATGGATGA
>Ga0123357_10002703_pt1 | contig 19994 bp, 14 predicted proteins | sample TergutEmb28metaG_FD_89873 | JGI IMG/M metagenome (GOLD analysis project Ga0123357, IMG submission 89873) | Embiratermes neotenicus P4 segment gut microbial communities from Petit-Saut dam, French Guiana - Emb289 P4 | ecosystem: Host-associated > Arthropoda: Insects > Digestive system > Gut ...
GGAGCGGGGCCAGATCTTGGCGAAGCCCGGGACGGTGAAGACGCACAAGAAGTTCATGGGGGAGGTGTACGTATTGAAGAAGGAAGAGGGAGGGCGTCATACGCCGTTCTTCACGAACTACCGACCGCAGTTTTATATGAGGACGACGGACGTGACGGGGACGTGTCAGTTGCCCGAGGGGACGAAGATGGTGATGCCCGGGGACAACGTGACGATGACGATCGAGTTGATTACGCCCGTGGGGATAGAGGAGCAGATGCGATTTGCCATCCGGGAAGGTGGTCGCACGGTGGGCGCCGGCATCGTCACCAAGGTCATTGAGTAACAGTGGCCGAGCGGATTGAAATTGCGCTCGTCTGCTCGGAATGTGAATCACGCAATTACCGAACGACCCGAAAGAAACAACAACAAGGGCAGATGGAGCTCAAGAAATTCTGCCCAAAATGCAAGCGGCATACGATCCATAAGGAAACAAAGTAGATGCTTTAGGGGTTTAGCTCAGTTGGTAGAGCAGCGGATTCCAAATCCGCAGGTCGTGGGTTCGAGTCCCCCAGCCCCTGCCACTTTCCGATCGCACCGTTCTCGGTGTTGGAGCATAAGAGTTCGATGACGACCAAAGAGGATCTCGAGAAGGCCGAAGGCGCAGAAGAGGCGGAAAGCTTAGAGGCTTCCGTGCGCGCTGCCTCACGCGAGGAAGACGAGGTTCTCGATAAGGTCGCGCCGGAGGAAGCTTACGGCGCCGAGGTCGAATCCGCTCCGTTGCAGTTCGGCTATCAACGTTTCGTGTATGCTGCATACATGGCGGGCGCGATGGCTGTCGCGTTTCTCGTCGCGAAGATCGGTCACGTCAGTTGGTATCGCCTCGGCCAGTGGAAGCCTGATTTCGGCGAGCCGAAGGACGAGATCGTCTACAGCGTTGCTGGCTTGATTGGCGTCTTGGTTGCGGTTCATTACTGGCGCAAGCCGTCAGCTCGGCAATACACGACCGAGGTTGCCGAAGAGTTGTCCAAGGTGACGTGGCCAACACGCAAAGAAGTTTGGAATTCCACGACCGTGGTCATTCTCACGACACTCTTTGCCACCGTTTTTTTCGCCCTCATGGATCAGTTCTGGAAGTTCGTGACAGACAAGATCTATAGCTTTTGAAGAACGGGGCTTGTCGATGGGGCTTATGCGGTCATCGGTGTCACGTAAAGGTTCGGCGGAGTCAGTGTCATGACCAAGAAGTGGTACGTCATTCAGACCTACTCGGGTTTCGAGAACAAGGTCAAAGAAGCACTGCTCCAGCGCATCAAGGAGCACGGAAAGGATGCCCAATTTGGCGAGATCCTGATCCCCACGGAGACCGTCCAAGAAGCGCGTGCAGGTGGAAAGTCTCGCGTTCGGCAGAAGACGAGCCTTCCTGGTTACGTCTTCGTCGAGATGGAGATGAGCGAGGAGTCTTGGCACCTCGTCAAAGACACGCCGAAGGTCACCGGCTTCATCGGTAACCAGCGACCGCAGGAGGTTCGCGCGCAGGAGATCGATGATCAGCGCCGTCGCGTGGTCGAGGGTGCGGTCAAGCCGAAGCCGCGCGTGAACTTCGACGTGGGCGATGAGATCCGCGTCATCGACGGCGCCTTCGCGAACTTCTCGGGCACCGTCGAAGAGGTGAAGCCGGACAAGCAAAAGCTCAAAGTGAAGGTCTCCATCTTCGGGCGTGCGACACCGGTGGAGCTCGACTTCTCGCAGGTTGAGAAGAGGGCCTAAGAGCGTGTTGGGCAGCCGTCGCGAGCGAATCGAGGCTAGGGCGGAGCGCGAGGAGCCCGCGCAAGCGTACTTGTCGTACGTGCGCAGGCACCGCAGCGCCCACCTGAGGTCCCGCCGTAGGCGGGCCGACAGCGCCGAAGGCGCCATCGAAGCGAATCGATTCGCGCAGCAGGCTGCCCTACACGCTTTAAGAGGCTTTTTTCTAGGGCTTCCGAGGACCCCCAGGAAAAGAGCTTGATTTTCTTAGGGTTCGCGGTATGCGAGGGCGCCCGCGAGTTCCTCCGATTGTATTTACCTTGCGATCAAGCGTTTGAACTACGACCCCGCTGATGTTTGGCGGCCTCCGTAGGAGCAGAAGAAGAAGCTATGGCGAAGAAAGTTACCGGAACGATCAAGCTCCAACTCCCGGCGGGCAAAGCGAACCCCGCGCCGCCGGTCGGCCCTGCGCTCGGCCAGCATGGCGTCAATATCATGGCATTCTGCAAGGAGTTTAACGCGAAGACCCAGGGCGGGGACATGATCATCCCCGTCGTCATCACGGTCTACGCGGACCGCTCCTTCTCCTTCATCCTGAAGGAGCCGCCTGTTTCCGTTCTCCTCAAGAAGGCAGCCGGTCTAGCAACGACCAAGAAGCCTGGTTCGGGATCGAAGGAGCCAAACAAGAACAAGGTTGGCAAGGTGACGGAGAAGCAGGTACGCGAACTCGCCACGCAGAAGATGAAGGAGATGAATTGTGCCGACGTCGAAGCGGCTATCCGCACAGTCAAAGGTACTGCCCGATCCATGGGGATTGACGTCGTTGCTTGATGTTAGAGCGTGTAGGGCGGCCGTCGCGAGCGAATCGAGGCTAGGGCGGAGCGCGAGGAGCCCGCGTAAGCGTACTTATCGTACGTGCGCAGGCACCGCAGCGCCCAACCGACGCATCGATTTCGCGCAGCAGGCTGCGCTACACGCTCTTACGGGCGATCGCGCGACGCGCACGTCGCGCCGCCACGGATGATTCGCCGCGCGCGCCCTGTCAATGAGGCGCATGCTCGGGGATCCCTCTCTTCAGGGCACGGAAATGGTTTCCGTACCCTTCCCTAAAAACCTCACCAACCACCGCCTCGTCTGAACACGAAAATTCACGGTGGGAGGCCTTGCGAGAGCACGAGCCGAAAAGGAGGAAGATGCCGAAGTTGTCGAAGAATCGCGCGAAGGTTGATGAGATCGTCGATCGTTCGCGCAAATACACGGTCGATGAGGCCTGCGCCCTCGTAAAGAAGGCGAAATATGGCAAATTCGACGAGACGGTGGACCTTGCCGTCCGCTTGGGGGTCAACCCCAAGCATGCAGACCAGATGGTCCGCGGCGCGCTGGTTCTCCCGCACGGCACCGGTCAGACGGTGCGGGTGCTCGTGTTCGCCAAGGGTGAAAAGGAGCGGGAAGCTCGCGAGGCTGGCGCCGATTTCGCCGGAAGCGACGACATGGTGGCAAAGGTTTCCGAAGGGTTCATGGATTTCGATCGCGTGATCGCAACGCCCGACATGATGGGCGCAGTTGGGAAGCTTGGCCGCGTCCTTGGTCCGCGGGGCCTCATGCCCAATCCCAAGGTTGGAACGGTGACGTTCGACATTGGCAATGCTGTCAGGGAAGCCAAAGGTGGCAAGATCGAATACCGCGTCGAGAAGGCTGGCATTGTCCACGCTCGTATCGGCAAGGCCTCCTTCACCGAGGGTGCCCTTTCGGACAACGCCAAGGCCCTGATCAATGCGCTCGTGCGCGCCAAGCCTTCCACGGCCAAGGGCTCGTACCTCCGTAGCATCACCGTCAGTTCCACCATGGGGCCTGGCATCAAGATCGATCCAGGTCAGTTCATTGCCAGCAGCGAGGAGGGCTGATTCATGACCGCTGCAACTGCCACCCGTGAAGGCAAATCTGCCCTTATCGGCGAGGTCAAAGGTAAATTCGACAAGATGTCTTCGGCCGTTTTCCTCGATTACAAGGGGATGACGGTTGAACAAGCAACGGTGCTCCGCGCGTCTTTCCGCAAGGCAGGCGTGGAGTACAAAGTCGTCAAGAATACTCTCGTAAGACAGGCTCTCAAAGAAGCATCCTTTCTCAAGAGCCTTGAAAAAACGCTAACCGGCATGACCGGCATCGCGTGGAGTTACGAGGATCCCTCGGCTGCCGCCAAGGTCGTCAAGTCCTTCAAGAAGGATCAAGGCGACGCGGGCGACAAACTCAAGATCAAAGCTGGCCTCATTGATGGAACTATTCTCGACGCGACCGCCGTCGAAGAACAGCTCGCAACGATGCCAGGCAAAGACGAGCTCCGCGCCAAACTGCTTGCGACGCTTCAGGCGCCGCTTCAGCAGTTCGTCGCACTGCTCAACGCCCCCGCGCAGAACTTCGTTTATGTCCTCACTGCGAAAGAGCAAGAGGGACAATGACATGATCTGCGCTAGAACACCTTTCCTAACCTGCTGCGCGTCGCGATGCCTGCGTTGGGCGCTGCGGGGCCTGCGCACGTACGATAAGTACGCTTACGCGGGCTCCTCGCGCTCGCCTTGGCCTCACGTCGCTCGCGACGGCTAGGAAAGGCGTTCTGTCCGGCTTTCCTTTGGAAGCAGCCGGACGCTCGTGTCCGCGAATTCGCGTGGGCGCGTCGATTTTGAAGATTTCGAAAAGTTCGATTACGTACGGAGAATTCAAAAATGGCCGACATCACCAAGGATCAGGTCGTCGACTTCCTCTCGAACCTCCCGGTCATCCAGATCGCGGACCTCATCAAAACGCTCGAAGACAAGTGGGGCGTCAAGGCTGCACCGGCGGCGGTTGCTGTCGCGGCGGCTCCGGGTGCCGCGGGTGGCGCTGCCGCAGCAGCGGTGGAGGAGCAGACGGAATTCACGGTTATCCTCAAAGAAGCTGGCGCGAATAAAATCAACGTTATTAAGGTTGTTCGCGAGATTACGGGTCTCGGGCTCAAAGAGGCGAAGGATCTCGTTGAGGGCGCACCCAAGGCCATCAAGGAAGGCGTTTCAAAGGCCGATTCGGCTGAATTCAAGAAGAAGCTCGAAGAGGCCGGCGCCAAAGTCGAGCTGAAGTAATTGGGAGCGAATGCAATTGTCTGATTGACGCCGCGGGGCGGCGAAGGGACGGATCCCTTCGCTCGCCCTATCCGGCATTTCTCATACCAAGTTTATTTGCGCCGCTTGGCTTTATTGGTTTGTGAGCTCTCGTGCCGCAGTCGACTGGCAACGAAGGGCGTTCTCGAGAGGAGCAACGATGGCGACCGCTATCCAGTCCAACTTCCGTGTCCGCAAGAATCTGGGACGGATCCAACGTGTCATCGAGGTCCCCAACCTCATCGACATTCAGAAGTCCTCATACGACAAGTTTCTGCAGTCCACGGTTCCGCAGAATGAGCGGCAAGAGGTGGGGCTGCAAGCGGTTTTTCGAAGCGTTTTCCCAATCAAAGATTTCAACGGCACGAGTGAACTCGTGTTCGTGTCGTACAACCTCGAGAGGCCAAAGTACGATGTCGATGAGTGCCGCCAGCGCGGCATGACGTTCGCTGCGCCCATCAAGGTTACGACGCAGCTCATGATCTACGACACGCGTGACGGCGGCGAGCGCATCGTCCGCGACATCAAGGAGCAGGAGGTCTACTTCGGCGAGATCCCGCTCATGACCGACACCGGTACGTTCATCATCAACGGGACCGAACGCGTCGTCGTGAGCCAGCTCCACCGCAGTCCGGGCGTTTTCTTCGATCACGACAAAGGGAAGACGCACTCGAGCGGCAAACTCCTTTATTCGGCGCGCGTCATTCCGTATCGCGGCTCGTGGCTCGACTTCGAATTCGACCCGAAAGACATCATTTACGTTCGCATCGATCGTCGCCGCAAGATGCACGCAACGGTGCTTCTGCGTGCGCTCGGTTACAGCACGCAGGATCTTCTTAATTACTTTTATAACACCGAAACTATCTATATCGAGAAGGGCGGCAAATTCTCGAAATCGGTGGAGTACGAACTTCTCGCGGGCCAGCGCGCCACGCGCGACATCAAGGTGGGTGGCGAAGTCGTCGTCAAGAAGAACACCAAGTTCACCAAGGCGGCGATGAAGAAGCTGAGAGAGGCGAAAATCGATCGCCTCCAGGCCGATCCCGAGGAGCTCGCGGGCAAGGTTGCGGCGCACGACATCGTCGATCGGGAGACGGGTGAGGTCGTCCTCGAAGTCAACGAGGAGGTCACGCCGGACAAGCTGGAAAAGCTCCGCGAAGCCGGCATTGCCGAGTTCAAGATCCTCTTCATCGACGGTCTGAACGTCGGCAGCTATCTCCGCGACACGCTGCTCGCGGAAAAAGTGAAGACTACCGAAGACGCGATTATGGAGATCTACCGGCGTCTTCGCCCGGGAGATCCGCCGACGCTCGATACGGCGAAGACGCTCTTCCATAATTTGTTTTTCAATGCCGAGCGTTACGACCTCTCGAAGGTGGGGCGCCTCAAACTGAATTACAAATTCTATAGAGACTTGCCCGAAGAGCAGCGTCCCGCGCTCGACACGCAGGTGTTGACGGCGCAGGACATCCTCGAGACCGTCCGTCACCTCATCGAATTGAAGAATGGTCGCGGCTCGGTCGACGATATCGATCACCTCGGCAACCGCCGCGTGCGCGCCGTTGGCGAGCTCATGGAAAACCAGTACCGCATCGGTCTGGTCCGCATGGAGCGCGCCATCAAAGAGCGCATGAGCATGTCGCAAGAGATCGATACGCTCATGCCGCACGATCTCATCAACGCGAAGCCAGTCTCCGCGGTGGTCAAGGAGTACTTCGGTTCATCGCAGCTCTCGCAGTTCATGGACCAGACGAATCCGCTCTCCGAGGTCACGCACAAGCGTCGGCTCTCGGCGCTCGGACCCGGCGGTCTCACGCGCGAGCGTGCGGGTTTCGAAGTGCGCGACGTTCACCCGACGCACTACGGACGCATCTGTCCGATCGAAACGCCGGAAGGTCCGAACATCGGGCTCATCGCGTCTCTCTCGACGTTCGCGCGCGTCAATGAGTACGGCTTCGTCGAGACGCCTTATCGCCGCGCGGGCGAGGGCAGCGTGACGAACGAGGTCCAGTGGTACTCGGCGCTCGAAGAAGAGGCGAAGTACATCGCGCAAGCGTCCGTGGGTATCGACGAGAGAGGCAAGTTCAAAGACAGCCTCGTTTCGGCGCGCCTCAACGGCGACTACCAAATGGTTGCACCCGACATGATCCAACTCATGGACGTGTCGCCAAACCAGATGGTGTCGGTGGCCGCGGCGCTCGTCCCGTTCCTCGAGCACGACGACGCGAACCGCGCCCTGATGGGCGCGAACATGCAGCGTCAGGCCGTCCCGCTCATTCGAAGCTGGTCGCCGCTCGTTGGCACCGGCATGGAAAACAAGCTCGCACGCGATTCCGGTGTGTGTGTTCTCGCGCGCCGCGACGGCATCGTCGAGAGCGTGGACGCGAACCGAATCGTCGTTCGTCCCGAGTCGGACAAAGCGGAGATCCCGGACATCTACCAGCTCTACAAATTCCAGCGTTCGAACCAGTCGACGTGCTTCAACCAGAAGCCGATCGTCCGCGCCGGTGAGAACGTGAAGGTCGGCGACGTCCTCGCGGACGGACCGTCCACGGACATGGGCGAGCTCGCGCTCGGTCAGAACGTGCTCGTCGCGTTCATGCCGTGGCAGGGTTACAACTTCGAAGATTCCATCCTCGTCTCCGAGCGCATCGCGAAGGACGACGTCTTCACGTCGATCCATATCGAGGAGTTCGAATGCGTTGCGCGCGACACGAAGCTCGGCAAAGAAGAAGTCACGCGCGACATCCCCAACGTTGGCGAAGAAGCGCTGAAGGATCTCGACGAGAGCGGCATCGTTCGCATCGGCGCCGAGGTGAAACCGGGCGACATCCTCGTTGGCAAGATCACGCCCAAGGGCGAGACGCAGCTCTCTCCAGAAGAGAAACTTCTTCGTGCCATCTTCGGCGAGAAGGCGGGCGACGTTCGCGACAGCTCGCTGCGCGTACCGCCGGGTGTCGGCGGCATCGTCATCAACGCGCGCATCTTCGCCCGCAAGGGAACGGAGAAGGATGAGCGTTCGAAGGACATCGAAGACCACGAGCGCATGCGCCTCGAGAAGCAGCGTGACGAGGAGATCAAGATTCTTCGCGACTCGTTCTTCCGCGGCTTGAAGAAGAAGCTCGCGGGCATGACCACGACGGGCAAACTCGTCGACGACAAGGGCAAGGTCCTTCTCCAGAAGGGGCAGACCCTCGACGACGCCGCTCTCGACGAAGTGCCGCACAAGTACTGGAGCGAGCTGCCCATCGAGGACGCCGAAGACGTCGCCGGCAAGCTCGCGGAGCTCGAGGAGATCATCCGCGTTCGCGAAGAGCACTTCCGCGACAAGATCGAACGCCTCTCGAAGGGCGATGAGCTCCCGCCCGGCGTCATCAAGATGGTGAAGGTCTACATCGCCATCAAGCGCAAACTCCAAGTCGGCGACAAGATGGCCGGGCGCCACGGCAACAAGGGCGTCGTCTCGCGCATCATGGCCGAAGAGGACATGCCGTACACGCAAGACGGCCGTCCCGTCGATGTCGTGCTCAACCCGCTCGGCGTTCCGAGCCGCATGAACATCGGCCAGATCCTCGAGACGCATCTCGGGTGGGGCGCGCAAGCGATCGGCTGGCAACTTCAGGTCATGCTCGAGCAGAAGTTCAGCGACGCACATATCAAAGAGCACATCGTCAAAATCTTCGAAGGCGACAAAGAGGTCGCGAAGCTGATGTCGAGGATCAGCGGTGAGGAGGCGCGCCAAGTTGCGCAGAAGTTGAAGAGGGGCGTTCACTACGCGTCCCCCGTCTTCGACGGCGCACCGGAAGCGGCGATCAAAGACTCCCTCGTGCTCGCGGGGCTTCCGACCTCGGGTCAAACCGTTCTCTTCGACGGTCGCACGGGTGAGGCATTCGACCAGGAAGTCACGGTGGGCGTCATGTACGTCCTCAAGTTGCACCACCTCGTCGACGACAAGATTCACGCGCGCTCGATCGGCCCGTACTCCCTCGTCACGCAGCAGCCGCTCGGCGGCAAAGCGCAGTTCGGTGGCCAGCGCCTCGGCGAGATGGAAGTCTGGGCAATGGAAGCCTACGGCACGGCGTATGCGCTGCAGGAATTCCTCACCGTCAAGAGCGACGACGTCATGGGCCGCACGCGCATGTACGAAGCCATCGTGAAAGGCGAGTACACGCTGGAGCCGGGGCTGCCCGAGTCGTTCAACGTTCTCATCAAGGAGCTTCAGGCGCTTTGCCTCAACGTCGAGCTCCTCGAACCTGGCCAAGTCCGCGCCGCCGATCAGGCAGCAGAGGAATGAGCCGTGATGCGTGCACAGTACACATGTGCAGCTTAGCCAATTAGCGTTATCCCTATTTATCGACTGAGGAAAGAAAGGCACCCCGATGCGCGACATCTTCAGCTTCTTCGAGAAGCCCAAGGATCCGCTTTCGTTTAGCGCGATCCGTATCTCGCTCGCGTCCCCAGAGAAGATCCGCGAGTGGTCGCACGGTGAGGTCAAGAAGCCCGAGACCATCAACTACCGCACGTTCAAACCGGAGCGGGACGGTCTGTTCTGCGCGAAGATCTTTGGCCCGGTCAAAGATTACGAGTGCAACTGCGGCAAGTACAAGCGCATGAAGCACCGCGGCATCGTTTGCGAGAAGTGCGGTGTCGAGGTCATTCAGAGCAAGGTGCGACGCGAGCGCCTCGGCCACATCAACCTGGCCACGCCGGTTGCGCATATTTGGTTTTTGAAGAGCCTGCCGAGCAGGATCGGCAACATGCTCGACATCTCGCTGAAGGATCTCGAAAAGGTCCTCTACTGCGAGGCATACATCGTCATCGATCCGAAGGACACGCCGCTCGGGCGCGGCGAGCTCCTCGGCGAGGAGCGCTACATGCAACTCCTCGACGAGTACGGCGACGACAAGTTCACCGCGGGCATGGGCGGTGAAGCCGTCCTCGACATGTTGAAGAGCGTCGATGTTCACACGCTCTGCGAGACCTTGCGCCAGGACATGCGCACCGCAACGAGCGAAGCGAAGCGCAAGAAGATCGTCAAGCGCCTGAAGGTCTGCGAAGCGTTCCGCGAGAGCGGCAACCGCCCCGAGTGGATGATGCTCACGGTCATCCCGGTTCTTCCGCCGGATCTTCGCCCGCTCGTTCCGCTCGATGGCGGTCGTTTCGCGACGAGCGATCTCAACGATCTGTATCGCCGCGTGATCAATCGAAACAACCGCCTCAAGCGTCTGCTCGAGTTGAACGCGCCGGAGATCATCATCCGCAACGAGCGGCGCATGCTGCAAGAAGCGGTGGACGCGCTCTTCGACAACGGTCGTCGTGGCAAGACCATCACCGGTCCGAACAAGCGTCCGCTCAAGTCGCTCAGCGACATGCTGAAAGGCAAGCAAGGACGCTTCCGCCAGAATCTCCTTGGCAAGCGCGTCGACTACTCGGGCCGCTCGGTCATCGTCGTTGGCCCCTCGCTCAAGCTGCATCAATGCGGTCTGCCGACCAAGATGGCGCTCGAGCTCTTCAAGCCGTTCATCTACAACAAGCTCGAAGAGCGCGGCTACGTCAACACCATCAAGTCCGCAAAGAAGATGGTGGAGAAGGAGCGGCCCGAGGTCTTCGACATCCTCGAAGAGGTCATCAGCGAGCACCCGGTTCTCTTGAATCGCGCGCCCACGCTTCACCGCCTCGGTATTCAGGCATTCGAACCGGTTCTCATCGAAGGCAAGGCGATTCAGCTTCACCCGCTGGTTTGCGCGGCATTCAACGCCGACTTCGACGGCGATCAGATGGCCGTGCACGTCCCGCTCTCGGTCGAAGCGCAGATGGAGGCGCGCGTGCTCATGATGAGCACGAACAACATCCTCTCGCCCGCGAATGGCAAACCGATCATCAACCCCACGCAGGATATCGTCCTCGGTTTGTATTACGCGACTCGCGAGCGCAAATTCGCTAGAGGCTATTATCGCGAAGACACGCTCAAGGTCTCGAAGAATGGCAAGATCGAAGGCGGGTATCTCAAGGGCGTGTACTCCTCGCCCGAAGAAGTCCGTATGGCCTTTGACAACGACGAGGTAACCATCCACACGGGCATTCGTGTCCGCGTCGTCGATCCGGAAACGGGCAAGCGCATGGTCGTCAATACGACGGTCGGTCGCTGCCTTATCTCCGAGATCGTTCCCGAGGGACTCTCGTTCGAACTCGTCAACAAAACGCTCGACAAAAAGGCCCTATCGACGCTCATCGACGCCTGCTACCGCAAGCATCGCAACAAGGCGACGGTGCTCCTTGCCGACCGCCTGCGTTCGCTCGGCTACGAGTACGGAACGAAGGCCGGTATGTCGATTAGCGTCGATCACATGGTCATTCCGAAGGCCAAGGAAGTGCTGCTCGGTCAGGCGCGCGAAGAAGTTCAGCGCGTCGTCGACCAATACCAAGAAGGCCTCATCACCGACGGCGAACGTTACAACAAGATTGTCGATATCTGGGCCGGAGTTGCCGACAAGGTAACTTCGGAAATGATGCAGGTCATTGGCAAAGAAGTGATTGTCGATCCGGTGACGGAGAAGGAGCAAATCGAGCCGAGCTTCAATCCGATTTACGTGATGGCCGATTCCGGTGCGCGCGGTAGCACGCAACAGATTCGCCAGCTCGCTGCCATGCGCGGTCTCATGGCCCGGCCGTCCGGTGAAATCATCGAGACGCCGATTACCGCGAACTTCCGCGAGGGTCTCAGCGTTCTCGAATACTTCACCTCCACGCACGGCGCGCGCAAAGGCCTCGCCGACACGGCGCTCAAGACCGCGAACTCTGGTTATCTCACGCGCCGTCTGGTCGACGTCGCGCAAGACGCGGTCATCGCACAGTTCGACTGCGGCACGCTCGACGGTATTCGTGTCACGAAGCTCGAGGACGCGGGCGAAGTCATCCAGCCGCTCGGCGACCGCATCCTCGGCCGTGTTGCGTTGGAAGACATCGTCGATCCGCTCACCGGCGAAGTCGTCGTTCCTCACAACACGGAGCTCGACGAGACGCTCGTCTCGAAAATCGAGGAAGCCGGTATCGAAGAAGTCGTCATCCGCTCGGTGCTTACGTGTCAGACGCGTCGCGGCGTTTGCGCGAAGTGCTACGGACGCGATCTCGCGCGCGGCTACAAGGTCAACATCGGAGAATCGATCGGCATCATCGCGAGCCAGTCGATCGGCGAGCCGGGCACGCAGCTCACGATGCGCACGTTCCACATTGGTGGCGCAGCCGCGCGCGGCAAGATCGAACAGAGCTCGATCGAGGCACGCACGGAGGGCTTCGTCCGCGTTCGCGGTGCGAACCTCGCCACGCGTCGCGATGGCACCATCACCGTCATGAACCGCCACGGCGAGCTCGTCATCGTCGACGATACGGGTCGCGAGCGCGAGCACCATCGATTGGTGTACGGCGCCGTCCTCAAGTGCAACGAAGGCGACAAGATCAAGGCGGGCGATCTGCTCGCCGAGTGGGACGCGTTCGCGAACGTCATCCTCACCGAGGTTGGCGGCATCGCGAGGTTCGGCGACATCGTCGAAGGCGTCACGATGATCGAAAAGCTCGACGAGGTCACGGGCCTCTCGCGCAAAGTCGTCATCGAGTCGCGCGCCGCAGATTTGCGTCCGCGCATCTCGCTCAAGCACCCGGACACGGGCGACACGCTCAAGCTGCCGAACAGCACGCTCGAAGCGCGTTACCTCTTGCCGGTTGGCGCGAACATCGTCGTCCAAGACGGCGATCTGCTCGAACCGGGCGAGATCATCGCGAAGATCCCGCGCGAGACCACCAAGACGCAGGACATCACCGGCGGTCTTCCGCGCGTCGCCGAACTCTTCGAAGCGCGTAAACCCAAGGACCACGCGATCATCGCCGAAATCGACGGCGAGGTTTCGTTTGGCAAAGACACGAAGGGCAAGCGCAAAGTCCTTATTACGCCGTTCGGTCATGATGGTGCGCCGCTGACGGATCAAGCGCGCGAGTATTTGATCCCGAAGGGCAAGCACATTCACGTGCAGCCCGGCGATCGCGTCCGCGCGGGCGAGCCGCTTCAAGATGGGCCGGCAAACCCGCATGACATTCTTCGCGTCAAAGGCGAGAAGGAGCTCGCGGCGTACCTCGTCAACGAAATCCAACAAGTTTATCGTTTGCAGGGCGTTGCCATCAACGACAAGCACATCGAAGTCATCGTTCGCCAGATGCTCCGTCGCGTTCGTATCAAGGATGTCGGCGATACGAACTTCCTTATCGACGAAAATGTCGAGAAGCATCTGTTCGAGAAAGAGAATCAGCGGGTCATCGAACGCGGTGGAAAACCCGGTATTGCCGAGCCGCTTCTTCTCGGTATTACGAAGGCCTCGTTGTCGACCGAATCCTTCATTAGCGCGTCGTCGTTCCAAGAGACCACCAAGGTTCTCACGGAAGCGGCCATCAACGGCAAGACCGACACGTTGCGCGGCCTGAAAGAGAACGTCATCATGGGGCGTCTCATCCCGGCCGGCACCGGGCTTGCGGCCTACAAGAGTCTCAACGTCATCGTCGAGGGTGAAGGGCACGTCGAGGATCGGCGTACGACCTCGGCGGCTCCGCCTGCGGCGACTTCGTTCTCTGCGGTGAACGAAGAGTAAGAAGTAGAGTAATAAGTAGACCCCACCGCGCGGCATCGCTTTGCTTGCCGCGCGTGCTCCCCTTGGGCGGTGCTCGTCAGGGCCCCTTTCGCGTGGCGCCTTCGGCGCCCGGTCGGCCCGCCTTCGGCGGGCCTCCGTGGCCCTTCCTGCGCGCCGCCAGGGAAGCCCCTCCGTGAACGAGATCGTTGACATTGACGTTTGACGTGAACGGCGACGGCGACGAACGGGTTGTTTCGTTCACGTCGCCGTTGCCGTCGAACGATCACGTCGATGTCAACGAGAGGCTCCACATAAAAACGCGCTCTCGCCGCCTCGGTCCCGAAATCCAGGGACAGGCCCTATGCACCGCGCGTTTCGCGCAGCGATGTTGAGGTCATCTCAACGGCGGTGCACTAGAGTTGCCAGGTATGTTTCCGTGCCGCGCGATGGAGGAACGATGAGAACCCGCTTAACAACGGCATTGATGGTGCTGCCATTGCTGACTTGTGGATGCACGCATTCTTCGGTGTCAGAAATTCGCCAGCCGGACACGCAGGACAGCGCCCAAACACGGGAACAAGTTCAGCAAGCAGCAGAAAAAGGAGACGCGAAAGCGCAAAGCAATCTAGGATCGATGTATCTCGAAGGCCGCGGCGTGGCGCAGGATGATGCAGAGGCTGTGAAGTGGTTGAGGAAGGCGGCAGAGCAGGGGGATGCGAAAGCGCAATACAACCTTGGGGTGGCATATTTCGAGGGCCGCGGCGTGGCGAAGGATGAAGCGGAGGCGGTGAAGTGGTGGAGGAAAGGCAGCAGAGCAGGACGCCGCGAAGCAGGGAACCACGAGAGCGCAATTCAGTCTTGCTGCGACGTATGCCGCTGGCCGCGGTGTCGCGAAGGATGACGCAGAGGCGGTGAAGTGGTGGAGAAAGGCGGCGGAGCAGGGGGACGCGGAAGCGCAAGCCGCCCTTGGGTTTATGTATTCCGAAGGCCGCGGCGTCGCGAAGGATGAAGCGGAGGCGGTGAAGTGGTGGAGGAAGGCGGCGGAGCAGGGGTATGAGGAAGCACAGTCGGCTCTTCAGAAGATGAAGAAATAGGAGCTGGGAGACGCCATCGATGCGCCCGCATGCCGCGTCGCGACATATTTCAGCCGTGCAAGGAGTGCTGGCCCCGGCAAGAGCAGTACACTATGCACGCTTTAGGACCATGCGAGCGACCGCCAAAACCATTCTTTTTTCAACGAGCTTCGCCTTCGCGGTGATCGGATGGATCTCGACGGTGCGCGTGCCGCAGGCGATCGCGCAAGAGGCCGCGTCGTGCACGGCGTGGGATGTCGAATACGTGCTTGCCGCCAAATTGAAATTGTCGGACACGCCGAAGGGCGCGGGCGATGGCGTCTATCCGGTTGGACCGGGTACCATGGTGATTCGCTTTGCGGGCGCGGACGGTAAGGCAGGGCCTGCCGAGATGCGCAAGTACACCATGACGCAGAACTTCCGCGTCGATTCCACAGTTCTCTTTTGGAAGACACACGTGGTTACGGCATCGAAGACCACCACGACTCCCGACGGACAGGGCGTCGTCGCAAAAGGCCAAGTCCAAGGCAAGAGTCTGAAGTGGCAAACACCCTTGGCCGGTTGTCGCACCGACGGCACGCTCACGTGTGATGGATCTCTCTGCGGTAAGTTCGGCGCTCCCCCGCCAGGTCAGAGCGAACTGCATGTCCCGCCTCATGCAGTCGAATTCCAGCCGCTCACGTTCTCCGACGACATGAAAACATTCTCCATGCCGTCCACGTTCGTCGCGAAGACCGACAATCCGCAGCAGACCGCTCACATCGCGATCTCGGGTCGCGAGACGAACCGCACCTGCGTGAAGTAGCGGGATGACTCCAACCATGAGATAGGCAATGAGCGAGTACCAGTACTACGAATTTCAGGCCATCGATCGACCGCTGACGGCAGAGGAGCAGGCCACCCTCCGCAGGTACTCATCGCGCGCCAAGATCACGTCCCGCCGGTTCGTGGTCGACTACTCCTGGGGAGCCTTCAAGGGGGACGAGGCGGAGTGGGTGGAGAAATACTTCGACGCATTCCTCTACCTCGCCAACTGGGGTACCCACCGGCTGATGCTGCGGCTGCCGCGTGGTGTGTTCCCTCTCGAGATGGCCAAGAAGTACTGCGCGGGGCACTCCGCATCGGTGTGCGCGAAGGGCAATCATGTCATCCTTGCATTTGAGTCGAATGACGAAGAAGGCGGCGAGTGGGTCGACGAGGACGAGGACGGCACCTTGGCCGCGCTCCTACCCCTGCGCGCGGAGCTCGCCAGCGGTGATCTGCGCGCGCTCTACATCGCTTGGCTTGGGTGTGCGCAGGCTGATGAGTTCGAGGATGACGATGTGGAACCTCCCTGCCCACCTGGGCTCGGCGAGCTGAGTCCGGCGCTGGAGGCGTTTGCCGAATTCTTGCGCGTCGAAAGCGATCTTCTCGAGGCAGCGGCAGTCGCCAGTCCGAAGCTGGAAGCGCTTGACAACGCTGGGCTCGAGGCATGGGTGGTGGCCCTGCCCGAGAGCGAGAAGACTTCGCTGCTCGTCCGATTGGTTGGAGGTACGGAGGCCTACCTGCACGGCGAGCTTGTCCGGCGCTTCCGCGAATCGCGCGCCAGCCAGGTACCCGCATGCAAGACCACAGCGCGTACCGTTGAAGAGCTCCTCAAGGCGGCGTCGTCGCGAGCCGAGGAACGACGCCGCCAGGAGGCCGAGCGTGCCGCTCGCGAGAGGGCGCGCGAGGCACGAGAGGAGGCCAAGCGCCGGGATCGCTACCTTACACAGCTTGAAACGCGTGAGACCGAGGCCTGGCATGAAGTCGACGCGCTCATTGCCACCATGAAACCCACCAAGTATGACGAGGCCATCTCGCTCCTCGTCGATCTCCGCGACGTCTGCACCCGGGATGGCCGGTCAGATGAAGCCACGACGCGAATCGCGCGACTGACAGAGGAGCACGCGAAGAAGCCAAGCCTCCTCAAGCGGTTGAAGAAGGCCTCCCTGCTATGAGGTTAACTCAATGACGCCATATCGATGACGAATCGATACCGCACGTCATTTCGAATCATGCGCTCGTAAGCTTCGTTCACTTTCTGAATAGGAATGATCTCGACTTCGGGTGCAATCTTGTGCGCCGCACAATAATCGAGTGTCTCCTGCGTTTCTTTGATTCCGCCGATATTCGAACCTGCGAGCTTGCGATTGCCGCCGATGAGCGCGAATGCGGCGACGGGCGATGGCTCGGGCGGTACGCCGACGAGCACCATGGTCCCATAAGGTTTCAGGAGCTCGAGATACGCATTGTAGTCGTGCGGGGCCGATACGGTATCGAGGATGAAGCTATAGTGACCGCGCAGTTTTTTGAATGTTGCGGGATCTTTCGTCACCTCGAAGTGGCGCGCGCCGAACTTTCGTGCGTCGGCCTCTTTCGTGCGCGACGTGCTCAAGACCGTAACTTCGGCGCCCATGGAAGCAGCGAGCTTGACGCCCATGTGTCCGAGGCCGCCGAGCCCGACGACGGCAACCTTGTCGCCTTGTTTGACGTTCCACTGACGGAGCGGCGAGTACGTCGTGATTCCCGCGCAGAGCAGCGGCGCGGCGCTCGACACATCGAGTCCAGCCGGAACCTTCAGGACGAAGTGCTCTTTGACGACGATCTGCTTGGAGTAGCCGCCGAACGTCGGCGTTTTCCGATCCATCTCGGTAGAGTTATATGTGTAAGCTACACCTTTCTCGCAGAAGTTCTCGTGGTGCTCGCTGCAGGGCTCGCAGTGCATGCACGAGTCCACGAAGCAACCCACGGCGCCGAGCGCGCCGGGTGCGAACTCGGTGACGTTCTTCCCGACGCGAGAGACGCGTCCGACAATTTCGTGTCCCGGCACCATGGGGAACAGCGCGCCGCCCCACTCGTCGCGCGCCTGGTGAACATCGGAGTGGCAGATCCCGCAATAGAGGACGTCGAGCACGACGTCGTCGGGACCCGGTTCGCGCCGCTCGATGATCGAGGCAGCAAGTGGGGATTTCGCAGACGCGGTCGCATACGCGGCAACTTTGGCCATCGGATCTCTCCTTCGATTGGGACTCGCAGTCTCGCGTCTTCGCGCTGCGCCGGAAAGCGGAAACGCACGCGCGCTCGAGTTTCGTCGATGCAGTGCGACTCGTTCGCCGCACGTCGTGGTGCGGGCACGTGGCCGAGCGGCGCTCTCCTGCGCGACAAAGGCCGATCGAGCATTCGCGGCACTTCACAGATGCCTTTGCATTGGTCATCTCTCGAGGTGAACCTCGACCTCGGCAAACGACCGGGCGTCGTCGGTTTTTGGGGAGTTGCATGATTCGCCGTAGACGCATGGACCGGACGGCGCAGTCCGGGGAATCTCGCCTGTACTCGGGAAGTTCGGGAATGTTTCCGTCCGTCGACTCTGCGGATGCGGCGATCACGCCGATCATGCGTGGCTCAAAAAAAGTCGCAGCAAGGAACGCGGTCGCGGCCGATTCGCTGACGACGAGCGTGCGATCCTCGCTGCCACCTTTTGGCAACGGTGCCCTGGCCATGCTCGACGGATGCGCGGTCGCCGCCGTCGTTGGCGTGCTCGCGTACGCGCTTAATCGCAGCGAGGCCTCGTTCTTCGAGAACGGCGTCGGCTGGTTCGTGTTCGCGCCCGTCGTCGTGGCGCTCCGCCATGGTTTCGCGAAGTCGCTCGCGTTCGCGGGGCTGCTCGTCCTCGTGCTCGCTTTTGCATGGTTTCGTTTGGCCGCGTACGCGCGCTTCCCCGTCGAAGCCATCTTTGGTCTCGTGGTGCTCTCCGTCCTGGTCGGCCGGTCTACAGATGGCTGGCGCCGGAGGCTCGCGAGCTTTGCGCGCGACACCGTACGAGCTAGCGTGTTAGCGCGCTCTCATGCGCTGCTCGAGATCTCGCATGATCGTCTGAGCGATCAGATGGAGCGGTCCCAGAGCTCGCTGCGTGACGCGACGACGGCCTTGCTCGTGAGCGTCGATCCTGCAGCGCACGTGTCGTTCCGCGCGCAGGGTCACGCCATGTTGGAGATCTTCGCGACCTACTGCGGTCTCGAGATGGGCGAGCTCTTCATCGTGACTCAGAACACACTTCGCGGACGTTGCGCGGTGCTCGGCACGCCACCGGAGACGAGGTCGAACGACCCTCTGCTTGCGTGTGCGCTCGCCACGGGCCGGCTCACCTACGTGCCCGCCCTGGGCAACCCAACGCGAGGTCGCTCGGAGAAGTCGGCCTTGCTCGCTGCCGTTCCTTTCGTCGACGCGCTCGGCGCAACCAAAGCCGTCCTGTGCGTTCACGCGATGCCGTTCATGGCGTTCCACAAGAAGAACCTCGAAGCCATGTCCACGCTCGGTGGAAACTTCGCGGATCTCTCGCATGGCGACAGCGTCGAGACCATCTCTCGCAGCGATCTCGAAGGCGATGATGCCTCCAACGCGGTGCCCGTCACGCTGAGGACTCCGCGATGAACGTGCGCCTCGTCGTACCGTTCCTGCTCGCGATCATCGTGATCGCCCTCGTGCGTGCGTTCTCGGACGCGATCGTTCGGCGCGTCAAATCGCCCTGGCGCTCGCTCGACACGCAGCGCGCGATGGACATCGCGAGGAGTCACCGCGTTCGCCGGCACCCGAGAGACGTCACGGCCGCGAGCATTGCATCGGCGCTGCGCGAGCGGTTCACGGAGACGATTGCCGTCCGCTGCATTGCGATCGCCGCCACACGCAGACTTCCTCCGCGGCGTGCGGTGCACTGGTTGCGGTGGGCGCTCACCGATCCCGCGCGAGAGGTTCGCGCCTGCGCTGCGTCGGGGCTCGGGCACATTCAGCGCAAGATGGACGGGCAGGTTGCAGCGCTGTCAAAGGCGCTCGCGAAAGCCGAGGACCGGGCGCACTCTGCGCACCTGCATCTGCGCCTCGCCGAGGCGCACTGGGAAATCGCATACGCCAAACTCGTCGATGGCGTTGCCCTCGGTGACGCCATCGCGTCGGCGTGCGAACACGCCTCGAGGGCGTGCGAGCTTCTGCCCGGCTTCGCCTCCGCAGAGGCTTTCCTCGGGCGCATGTGGCTCCAGTTGCGTGAAGCGAGGCTCGCCGAAGCTGCTTTCCGGCGCGCGATTTCGGCGGGCTACCCGCGGACGAAGCTTTTGCCGTACCTCGCAGAATGTGCATTCTACAAGCGAGATTTTCCCGCCGTGCGTCACTGCTTGCGCGAGCTCGAACTCTGCGCACCGTTCAACGCGTTCCCGCGCGCAATCACTTCCTTCTGGTTTTAGAGCGTGTTCTACAGCCGTCGCGAGCGAATCGAGGCTAGGGCGGAGCGCGAGCACCGGGCGGAACAGGCTTAACCCGGATAATTCACGACGACTCCACTCAGACGAACCGATCCCTTTGCTGCAAAGGACGTACGGCGTTTCTCGGACCTGCGGCGTACGTACAGTACGCCTCGGTCCTGCGATACGGCGTGCGCC
>Ga0123357_10002705_pt1 | contig 19989 bp, 11 predicted proteins | sample TergutEmb28metaG_FD_89873 | JGI IMG/M metagenome (GOLD analysis project Ga0123357, IMG submission 89873) | Embiratermes neotenicus P4 segment gut microbial communities from Petit-Saut dam, French Guiana - Emb289 P4 | ecosystem: Host-associated > Arthropoda: Insects > Digestive system > Gut ...
AAAAAAATAAAAAAATAAGTTTTTTTTACATAAAAATGATTAAGAAGCATTTATGTTATGTACAAAATTTATTGCTTCTGGCATGACTGCACAAAATCTGGCAAGATATTAATGTGAAATTTTTTGTGAACACTTTGTTCCTCACATGTAGACCAAGCCATCAGCCTGTGTTATATTGCTGTTAAACATTCCTTAAGATCATTCCAGCTCTGCAGCTTTTAATTAATCATAATTTTTCAAGTACATAGTTTACAAATTAATTTCCTGTACTTAGTTTTATCTGCATTTACTTCTAGTCCATTCTCCTTACTAGCCACTACCAAAGCTTCTGCATTTTCAGGGATATCACTGTACTCTTTCTATAATGTCAGTGCCATGTTACAGCTGCTTTACCACTGGAAAAGAGACCCAGTACCCATTGTACAGGAGGTTGTATGGATCCCAGGGCTGGTCTCGATGGGTGCATAAAATCTTGCCTCCACCAGGATTCAATCTCAAGACCAACTAGTCTGTAGCACTGAAACTACAGAAGGTACTGAAATGAAATTTGGTAGTTTTGGGTGTACACCAAAAATTTTCACCAAATATTGTCATTTGTATCAGTCAGGTTTCCCAGGATGGCTCAGGCAGTATGGACACTGAAAGTGGGCTGCATGATAAAGGCAGGGAGTTGTCTATTGTCTGCCATATCCAAACCAGATCTGCAGCATACCTAGCCTTCCACATAATGATTATGGGCATTCTTTGTCTCAGGAAAAACTGTCAGGTGATGTCACCACTAACCCCCATCTAAGCTGAGGTTAAGGATGCAGGAGGCTATATTTCTACTTTGCCAAATGTTATCATAGTATGGTTCTTTTGCTTTGGGTCAGCTTTACCATGCATGTATCAGGCTAGTTTATATATTATATGAGTCTCATCTTAATTTTTTGTAAAACTGCTCATTACACAAAGAAGTTGGCCAGTGAGATATGTAATACATGAACTTAATATGGAAGTAGGTGTCCTGCTTTAGTTTGTAAGTTTCCTGTTGCTACAGAGTATGGCAGTAGAGAGAAGCTAGAGGTGCTGTATGGGGTGCATACGAGGGAGGTGCAACTACTTGTACATTGTGTAGAGAGGTGAAAGAACAAGCAGCACAGGAGCAGGATCAACTACGTCAGCAACTGGTGCTTGTAAATGCTGAGAAGGAGCATGCTATATTACAGAATATACTGTCTATGAAACATCTCAGCAAGTAACATTCTGCTTTATTAGATCCTGTAGGATTTTTATAAGAAACATGCATACTGACTGTCAGACCTGGTACTGTGCACTGGTCTTTGAAATTTAATGATGAATCTTCATATTACATAAATGTGAGGAATTTCTTGACTTGCTGAGTTTTTGTTAGTTTGTCAAGAAAGACTGCTGTGTTGGGATGGTGTAAAGGAACTAGCTAGACCCTGCACAATGAGAAGATAGTCCTCTCAGTCTCAGAAAGTGAGAGCTGCTTTGATGCAGACAGAGTGAGGAGACTAATGATCTGTGTTCTGTTCATGTTCTATGTACATTCAGAGAGTTTCGTTGTGATATAGTATCAAGAGACAGAACATCTGTTTTCTGTTCATGTTCTGTGTACATGCAGAAAGTTTTGTTGTGGAGAAAGAATCTCAGAGCTAGAGCAAGAAGTTGAGACCCTCAAACTGCATCTATTGAATGTCCAGGAGTCAAATTGAAGGTACATAATGATGATTGCAAAATTTTTTCTTCCTCCTCCCAACTTTTTGTACATTTCTACCCAACATTATGCTGCAATGGTTAACACCTTTCACCACTGAAATTACTTGACAAATATCCCAAGCAATGGAGGAAATGTGTGCATAGTGTAACAACTGTGGTGCACTTGTGTCTTTTTGTTTAAGTATCTCTACAACTGTAATACTGACTGGAAGAGTTTCTTGGGCACAAAACGTATGTTTCATTTTGTAACTACAACTTCTGTTGCAAACATTTTGAGGTCTGATGAATATTTAGTGAGTGACATAAAATTATACTGTGCTGTGTGTAAATTATTGGTTATTGTTCCCTGATTTTAACCCAATTTTGAAAGTGTCAGTGAATTTTAGCACCCCCAGTAACGAATTTAATTAAAATCTGTCCAGCAGATCCTGAATCGTTCCACATTTATACAGCGGTAGGTGAACAGAATGGTTGCATACGTAATCTGCAGCGATGCAGACACATCCGAAAGGAAATACTCGGCCTTTTCTTCTGAGTTTCAGGTCCAACTGCAATAGAGTTGCCTGTCTAGGAGAAATTTGTAACCTTGTTTCAGGGTAAAATTCTGTGTGCTAGGCTTGCACCACTGTTTGTGTGTAATGTGTTTCAGCTGTCAGGAGAACTGGATGCTGCACAGATATCGGTGAAGGATTTAGAAAAGAAAGTGTCTTTGCTGGAGAATAGCAACGTGGCTAATGGAGACACATTACTGTTTGGAGAACAGGAATGACATGAAGAGGAAATGGTCGGTCTCAGGAACCAAATAGAAACCATTACAGCAAAACTTAATGCTAAGTATGCTGCAGGGCAACATTATATTCTGGTTTTTATATTAATGCTTAAATCTTAGGAGACAACAGCAGGAATCATAAATTTATGATTATTTAAGTTAGTGATCTGTCACATGTGGGGGACACTTGCTACCTTTCATTTCACAGCCTCATTGCCTGTTTGTTTCTGATCCAGAAGTGTATATATTACAACATACAAAACTATAATTTTACCTGTTGTTTTGCATGGGTATGAAACTTGGTCTTTTAAAGGGAGGAACATTGATTGAAAGTATTAGAGAATGAGTAGCTGAGGAAAATATTTGTACCTAAGATTGAGAAAGTAGGAGGAGCACAAAGAGCACAAGGAGTTCAGTGATTCAGTTGTAAAGGAACCTGAAGGGGGAAATTTGAAGACATAATTGTAGATGAGATTATAATATTAAAATGGATCATAAGTGAATAGGGTATGAGAATGTCTGCTGAATTCGGCTGGCTCAGGAGAGGTTGCATGAGCACGGTAATGAGCCTCTGGGTTCTGTAAAGGACAATTTTTTGAGCAACAGTCTGCCATAGTGTACAGTAGTGTAACTGAATTTTATATGAAGAACTTTCAAGACCTGCTTTACAGTGTAGTTTTCATATTCTCCATTAATCTTTGGTTTATGGTCTTATCAGAAATAGATACATATTTTGCCTACGAGGGATTGCATTCATCAAAGGAAAGTGATATAGGATGATATTCATGTTCTTTGGAATTTCTGTATAATCTGTGCTTTGGTAGTGTATGTGGGATGCATGGTGAATTGCAAATATGTTGTAGAAGGTGTAATTGTTGTTCTTTTCATAGGATACCGAATGTGATGGATTAAGGCAGCATCTGACTGACTTGAATCGAACCTTTGTAGCTGTTTTGATACAGAAGACATACACCATTAACCAGCTGATGGTAAACATAGAAGAGAGCCAGTGGCAGTGTCAGGAATTGATGGCGAATGTAGATAATGGGCAGACTGTTGCAGAGAGAGAGAGAGAGAAAGAGAGAGCGACTGGAGAAATATGTACATCAACTGAAAGTGAGTTACTGTTGTGTTGATTGGTGAGTGAATGGATGGATGGATGAATGAATGAATGAAAAAATGAGTGAATGAATGAATGAATGAGATTATGTGCGTGTGATACAGCCAAAAAGTAATTTATTTTTCAATGTAAGATATTTGTTACTGAAATCGGGGTACATGAACATTGTGTAATTTGTGTACATAAATTACTGTCTATACATACAACTTTGGCTATATTTCAAGAACATTTTTAGTGCTGTGTTTCCTCATACTGCTACGATTTTTTCTGCAGCTTATTTCTTTACAGGTTGATGTTGGTTTAAGAAATGAATTGTACCTGTTTGAGAACAGCTAGAAGGCACGCAGAGCAAACTTAGGGGAGTGAGGAAGATGCGAGAGAATTTCACCTCCTTTTCCAGTAAAGAGGTTTATAAGTAAAAGAAAATGCAAACAGGCAGTATATATAATACAGCTGTTTTACATGAACTTCATACATTAACCCCTTTTCAGTGAATTTTATTTCTACAGTCAAAGATTACATTTTTTTTAAATGCCCATTGTAGGACAGTGTTTTCTCATTCAGACAAAAAGATAGTGCATTTAATGAGACATTGGCCTGTTTGTTAAAGGTTAAATTCCTCTTAAGATTCCATGTGGTGTATCTAAAGTTTACTCTTGTTAGTAGACCATATGCTGTCAACATCTGGTACAAATTTAGGTAACTTAGTAAAAAGAAATGTGTTAAATTTGAATTGGCATGTAAATGTGAGGGAACACATTGCTGCTGTAACCTCATATTGCTGATAAACAGGCAGCTGGTGGTGTGGTGTGTTGATTTACACTGGAAATAGTGACATGCACGCACGCACATCCATACACACATAATGTGTGTATGGATGGGAAAGGAGTGATTTGTTATGGGGTTATTTATAACATGGGGTTATTTATTTGAGTGTTCCAAATTTTGGCTTCAGAAACAAAGTTATTTATCTCTTGCCTGCTGTAGATGGAGGTGGATACTCTGCAGTCAGACTGAAAATGTTATGAGGCAATGTCACAGTTTGGACTGCTGGGGCCAGAAGATTCTGACTCTTCCAGAATGGACTCTAAATCACAGCCTTCCAATGATCTAAATATCAAGTTATGGGATGAACTGCAGTGCTAAGTAAGGAACAGAACTTTAATGTCACACATTAAGATTCCAGTATTGCTGTTATGTCAGTGCCAGTGTAGTGTAATGTCTGGCAGGACAATTTAGGCAACATGGGTACAGATTTGACCATGTCCAGTACACAACAACATTTTGATGCATGTCTTTTTAATATCATAATTAGCCTTGATTGTCTGTTGTGTGAAGGAATGGAAATACTATATGTACCTGTTACAATTGATGAAAGTGGAACTGTATATTTAGTGGGATTGTATATTTGTACAAGACTATATTCAAGGCATAGCAGTTGGTGTAGTTTGAAGCCCCAGCTGTTGTAACAAATGCAGCAGTAATGCATTACATGTCACCACAGTAACACAAAGATTAAAAACCCTGTGATATATTATACTGTACTTCAAAAATCTAGGCACCACAAGGTTGCAATAAAGTAAGTTCTGCTACTCTGAGGACCCACAAATATTAGACACCACGGTAAAGAAATGTAGTGGCGTGGGATATGTACACTATCGGTGTTCTGGGCGGAACGTATGAGGAAATTGGACATCAGTGTGAGAAGAAATTATGTTCAACAGGCAGGAGACTGACAGTCTGACAGAAGATTACATTGTTATTAAAGGAGATATAAATCTGTAGGGTATTTACAGTATGGTCTGCTGAGATGGGCAGCCATGTAGTTTAGTATATACAGGGTCCGGAAAAATTGCATGCCCAAACTTCGTGAGGTGATGGGAGGACCAAAACAAAGATTTATTGTCCAGGAACTACATGTCAGAGATGTGTCCTTATAGCACTATGGACTGTCAAATTGGGTCTGATTAAGGTTGGAAATCAAGCAAAATGACTGAAGTATTCTGAAAAAAATGTATTTCATACCAGTTTAGAGCAGATGTTCAAACGTATGGCCACTGACCTTGACACACAGCTGACAACAATGCAGCTGTATGTTACAATGCCGTAAGTGGTTTGGACAGGATCTGGTCTTATATCATAATGGAATGTTATAAAAAGTAATTTAGTGTAGGTTAGATGGAGAGCCTACGCTTCAACATTATCCAGATTACCACCAGTATTTTATGATATTACCTAAATTTTAAAGTTTTATTTTATAGATTTCACACATTTTTTAATACCTGTTCAATGTAAATCACTTTTTATAACGTTCCATCATGACGTCAGACCAGATCCCGTCCAAACCACTTACAGCATTGTGACATATAATTCATACCACAATTGTGTATTGAGCCCGAAGATGGCTTACAGAGCCAAAACATATTGCTGATAATAGTATATTCAAACACAATGAAGATTCCTTGTTTAAAACTTATGCAAGAAGTGCTGCTCCCTGAGAGCATAAGCATATGAATGAGCTGGAAAATCACGACCAGGCTAGTGGATGTAGTTTACATAGCAAATGAAGAGACTTTTTTTTTTCTCTCCCAGTGGGAATTATACTGGCCTCAATTTTGAAGGTTCACTGAGAAAGAAAAAGTTTTGACCATTAACACAGCACTTTTTAACACCATATATGTATATATATATATATAGTTAAAAAGGAAACGTGACCATGCTATTGACCATCTGCAGGTCTTAAACTTTTTAGGTGCATTTGTAAAATTGTGAAAAGTGACTTAGCTACTTTATGTCTGTTGGTTACGTGGAATAACTTTGACAGACTTTTATGATTTGATGTTTGGGTATTTTTTTAAAAAGTGTCAAGAAAATTCAAATTTCATTAAAATCTGAGAAGAATTCCAGGTACTTTACACAAAGACCTGAGTACATTTATGGTATTATAAATAATAATAATAATAAATAAAATTGTTTTATCATAAATTTGCCTTCCAAAATCTTGTTTTTGTTTTTATCGTAACGTCTGGAAATACAGTAACTATGATTGACACACTATTTATTATCAGCTGTATCATTGACTAGTCACAGACATTTCTCAGTCTACTGCTTTTCCTGGTGTGGGCCAGGTAGCTCAGTCAGTATAGCCACTGACTAAGGGCTGGACGGTCCGGTATCAAATCCCGGTGGGGACGAGATTTTCTGCCCATCCAGACCGGCCCTGGGGCCCACCCAGACTCCTGTAAAATGGGTACTGGGTCTTTCCCAGGGGTAAAGTGCAGCCGGGGCTTGCTGCTGACCACTCACCCCCTTCTAGTGCCGTGGTCATGGAAGAGTAGAGCTATACCTCTACCCACCCTCTGGGCCACACCGGGCCTGTAATGGGGTCACTTTACCTTTACCTTTACCGCTTTTCCTGGTAGCATCATGTCCGTATGTATGAACATATATTTTGTCTGTTCCCATTTCAAATAAGGTCATCAAGAAGCGCATAAAGAATTTTTGTGTATAAACATCTTGGAAATCAGCCACATGAAACATATGGAAATATGAAAATGAATTTTAAGGAGATAGTTTGAACTGGCTGTTGATGATGTCCAGTGATGGGCTTTGTGTTATTGATGTTAGCCTTCAGGTTGTAGTATACACAAATTAGTTTAGCTCAAACTGCAAAGGATGCATTTGGAACCTTTGTCCTGGTACTTTTACAACACTTGGTTGGATCAAGTAATAAAGTCCTGAACCAGCAATAGTGTAGCCACAGCCGAACTTAGACTGCAATAAATAGATTGGTCTCTGTATTATTCAGACTAAGTGCTGTGGTCTAGTGGATAGCTCTGCTTCATGTTCGGCAGTTAGCACATTCAAATAAGTCAAAGAGAGTGGCTGCAGTGATAAAGATTTGCATGAGTTACCTCAGTCTCTGTAAGCGTATGCCAGGATAGCATCTCAGATTGGGCCATTACCATTTCCTCTACATCCTTTCCAATTTATTATTGACTAATCATCCTATCAGTTGATGTGGTATATTGTATGGGTTTCAAAGCATCATTCTAGAAGCCAAGAATAATAAGTAATTAAATAAATATCCTGTGCTGCAGCACTCAACTGATGGAGGCTCAGGAAGAATCTGATGAAGTGAAGCAGTTGTATCTTGAAGTATGCAGTTCAAAAGAGAAACTTCTGCCAACACTGGAGTGTGAGCAGAAGGCAAAGAAAGATCTCGCCACTCTTCTGGACGTAGAAACCAAAAAATTAATGAAGGCACAGGCAGACTTAGAGACAGACCGTCAGAAGGTAGTAGCAGTGTTGAACATTCCAACTACAACTAACCCACTCCCTGATGAAACATCGCTAGACATTCAGCTGATAAACATTCCCTGCTTTTATTGTTGATTCTTCACCATGTACACAAAAGTCCATAATTTGACCCTTTTCTCAGTCAATTTAATCTGTTCTTTATCTCTATTAGCCATTCCATTGAGATCCATTTTAATATTTTCCACGCATTCATGACTGCCACATGAATATCAAAGGAAAAGCTACTTGAGAGAAAAGTTTAATAACAAATATTGAATCATGAACAGCTTACAAAGTCGCTGACATCCTCACATTCAGCAGATGTTGAGGAATTAAGGTGAGCTTTGGATATGGAAAAGGAGATGGTACAAGTTCTGGAGCTGGATTTGCATGCAGCCCAGGAGCAGGATAGTCGTTATGTGGCAACTGTTACAGAGGAGACTGAGAGGGTTGAGTGAGTCTATAAAATAAACAGATATTTTGTGAGTGACATTGAAAGCCTTTGTAGAGTTTGAGTGAAATGTTGCACATATCAGTGTCAGATCAGGTAGTCTAGGGCCCGCTGCATATATCTTTAGAGGCCGTTGTCTGATTGTTGTTGTGTGCAGTGTAGGGTATTTGGATATGGATAAATGTAAAGGCTGTCCTGTTACATGCCAAGCAGGCACAGAGGGGAAGTAGAGGTATAGCTCTTTGTATATGTGACCTCAGCACTAGAAGGGTTGGGTGGTCAGTGCCACACCCTGGCCACTTCATCTTCAGGAAACAGACCCAGTACTCAGTGTACAGGAGGCTGGTTGGGCCTCGGGTTTGGTCTGGTTGGCTTAAAAAAATCTTGCCCCCACCAGCATTTGAACCCCAGACCATCCAGACTGCAGTAAGTCACTGTGCTGACCGTGCTATTCCTGCCCCCTTTGAACATAAATAGGATCTGTAACAATAGGATTGGGTATTGCAATAAAATATACACTTTAGGTTTACCTGTTTCACTATGAGGGATCCCATGGCCCTGGGGTAAATGCACGACAGCATTGTAGTTAATCCAAACATTTGGGCATGTTATCTGTGGCAAATTAAAACCACTGAAACAAAAATGACTTCAATATTTAGGCAAAGAAACCCATCACTTATGTTCAAAGAATGATCAGTGTTCTTCACTGAACTAGCTATTCAGAATGCTTGCTTTTGTATTCAACATGAAATGTTAGTTACACTTGAATCTCTTTACATTTCTTTACAGTTTTTATTTGTTTATGGTTCATTCAACAGCATTTTAAATACCTCAGTTTATTTTATATCAAATGATGTAGTGGTTAATGAGTGATGGATTGGAAAGGATGTTATCGTGGTACCATCTTGATTTTTACCTGGGGGAAAATTTTTTAAAAATTATGTTGAAATCAAATTTGTATGTCATGTTTCTGTTAGTGCAAAAATGTAAGCTCTACAGGAGCTGCAGTTTAGTCCTGCAGTGAGTGATGGCACTTGTTACTGAATGCCCAGCATCTTTTTGCTTTGCATTTACAAATTCTGTAAACAAATCTCATTATTATGTGTAAGCATTTTTGGTTGTGTGCATGTCCACCCATAAAATTATAAAACATCTACATATGATTCATAATAAATGTCAGAAGTTCCTCATAATGCTATGCACTCCTATTTACAATTTTAAGCCACTTATTATATAACAAATAGTATGCTGTCTGTGTGTCTGTTCTCCTAATAAGTTTTTAAATATATGAATAAAGTAATGGATTTTCACAAAAATTAGAATGAAAATCATGATTTAGAGGTCAAATGATTGGACTGTGGGTTGGGTGACCAGTTATGTGTTTTATCCACCTACTGCCCAGTGGCTATATGGGATTTCTTCATTGGTAATAAATTGGCTGGAACATGATTCTGACTCACAGACTCACATCTGGTGATGAGATTCACAATTCATGAATATATTTCCACTCTTCCATATACCTTTGTAAAAACATGTGCAGTTAGGCCCATGGACAGTTTTTACATTTACCAGCAATAACACAATGTGGCATTTGTGTAAACTTCTGCAATGCAGATGACTCTAGCACTATGTAATGTAGAGGCTTGGAATTGGATATGGAAACATCTGCAAGAAGAGAGCAGCTGTTATTAAAGAAAATCATGTTGGTTGTGTTAGGGATGTAAAATATGTGGAAAGTGTAACATGTAATTTGTAATTTAAAATTTATAATTTGTACACTGGATGGGAAGTACAGCAAAATTCCATTAATCTGACTCGTATGGGACCATACAGGTGCAGAATTATCAAATATTGCAAATTGTCAGACGGTAACTATACTTACGTAAGTCATTAACAGGTCTTTTTTTGTTTTGCTCCTATACTAATCACAGCAGTATTCCATTTGGATATCTCCTTCATCTGCTGATTCAGGGTCATCATTTTCTGTGTTTGCTGGGGTCTCGATAACTTATGTAGTTGATGGTGTAGGAAACAAGCGGTCAGCAGTTACTGCAACGGTTGATGTACAGACATTCTCTGAGGCCTTTTCATACAGGTCCATGAGAACTGCCTGTTTCACTGATAAAAGCAAAACTTCTAGTCTTGGGACACTTCTCCTCAAGTGCCAGTGTATCAGAATTTCTGAATTGTAAGACAATGGATTAAAAGAAATTCACTGTAATATGACGAATGCACGTATAATTTCACATAAAACACTTTAAAACACTCCGACATTCACTGTAATATATTTTCCGAAAAGTTGGTACTCAGCGTTAGGCAGTACATATCAGCACCCAAAAGACCAGAACATAAAAAATTATTTTGTGTAATTTTAAACTGCATAATGAGGAGCTGAATGATCTGTACTGCTCACTGAATACGTTCAGGTAATCAAATCAAGAACAAGGAGTTGGGTGGAGCATGTAGCATGTACGGGGGAGAAGAGAGGTGCATACAGGGTTTTCGCGGGTAAACCTGAGTGAAAGAGCCCACTTTGAGGACCCAGGCATAGATGGGAGGATAATATTAAGATGGATCTTCAGGAAGTTGGATGGGGGGGTTGGCATGAACTCAATCGATCTGGCTCAGAAAAGGGAAAGTTAGCAGGCACTTGTGAATGCGGTAATGAACCTTCAGGTTCCATAAAATGAGGGGAACTTCTTGACTGGCTGAGAACTGGTTAGCTTCTTAAGAAGTACTGTGCTCTGTGGAGTGAGTGAGTGAGTGAGTGAGTAGGTGAGTGTACTTTTACTAGTTGTCCTTTTATGAGGGGTGAATAAAAAATAATGCCTCCAACTTTATAACTTGCCAACATTTGGCAGCAGTGATGCACTACAAGTTGGGACATGCTCTATAGCATCTGTTCTTTCACCTCAGTTGGTGCCAGTTGTGTTGCTATTGTGTGTGAAAGCAGAAACCTGCAATGAGCACTCGTTGGTGCCCTTTAAGCTACATGCTGTGGTTGCACATGTGACTGCCAAATGAGTCTCTCCAATTGAATTCACTGCTGAATGCATTTTGTTTATCGTGATAACTGTGTTGATGTGAGCAGTGTGCATTGCTGGGCCAAAAAATGTAAGGATGGCACACTGGGAAAAAGCTGATTGGTGTGATAAACAATGAAGTGGATGGCCTATGCCAGCAGCTGATGGCTTTCATGAGAAAAAGTTTGATGAACTGGTTAAGAACAATTGACAGACTGCTGAAAGGGAAATTGCTGTCCAGCTTGGCAATTCACAAGAACGTGTGGGTAAAATTATTGATGTTCTTCCTTATACAGTTTGTGCAAGATGAGTTCCTGCATGCTGACAGCAGAAATGAAAGTTTGAAGAGCTGAAATTTGCCAGCAACATTACAAGAACGAAGATGAGGAATTTCTTTACAATATTATGACAGCCATTGAAATGTGGGTGCCTCATTGTGAACCTGAGACCAAGCATCAGCACATGGAATATCATCACAGATATTCACATGTGAAAAAAAAATCAAAACACAGGCTTTGGCAGGAAAAGTCATGGCTACGGTTTTTGGTACTCAGGTGATGTTATTCACATGGACTGCCTTGAACCTTTGACCACCATCAACTGACAGTGCTACATTGCAATACTGTAAACTTTGAAGCATCGATTAAGAAGAGTTCAGAAGCACCAGAAGAACATTTTGCTGCAACATGACAACCTTAGGCCTCACACCGCCATGCAGGCAATTGAGCAGTTGGACTTCACCGTCTCACCACACCTGCTATACAGTCCACATTTGGTGCCATGCAGCTTCCAGATTTTCTTCCAGATATGAAGGAAGGTCTGTCAGGACCTGGATCAAGAAACAAAATGTGGAGTTCTGTTATGACAGCTTTGAGAAACTTGTCTATCGCTGGTGGAAGTGTGTGGAGAATGGAGGTAATATTGTGGAGAAGTGAATACAGGTGATAACAGGGCCTAATTTGTTTGTATGTTTCATTTATTAAAATCTCCTTGTTATAACAAAAGTAATTGAGATGGAGGCATTACTTGTCATTCATTGTATGTAATATTTCTGAATTTGGATAGCTACTTTAACAGCAACAGGCTGCAAAAATATTAGAAATAAATATATATGTGGACATTATTCTCTTTCTGTGTACAGTATTGCCAAGTTAATAGGCAAGTACAAAAATGAGTTGGTATTGCTGTGATCTAATTGACAGCTTATATTTTGCCAGCAACCCCTTCCAGATGTGGTAGACAAAGTGTGTTCCCCATTGAGGGACAAGGCAGGAGATGAAGCGGTAGCCCATTGTGGCAACACTGGAGGCCAAGCACCAGGAGCATTTAGAACAGGTACAAAACATTTTACTTTATCACGGTAGTTAATTAGATTATGGTCTTGTGGAGGCACTGTTATAATATGAATATGGAGGCGGCAGATTCTTCCAAAACGTTGGCACCTATCTACCAAACATCATGGCTTCACAGTCCAGACAGCCACAGCCTTAAATATTATATGTGTTTGAAAACTGAATGCTGAATAGACTAGTCATAATTTAGAGAGAAGCAGAAGAACTAACATACTTGACCTATTACCATACCAACATCACGATGATTAATGGCCCACAATTTTGATGTCACCATTATACACTGTGTACTTCTAATGCTGTCCCTGAACTTGACAGCTGTCATGGAACTGTATCATATAGGAAGCCTTCATTTGCCAGGAATTTTAAGTTCTTTTCCCAGCAGTTCAACTTTCCTTATTTCAGAGAAGAGTCTCAGTGTGCCAACTTACAGCTGCTAAGCAGGTCTTCCGTCTTCTGAAAGTATTTCTCAACATACAACAGAGCCCTTTTCTTTAAATATTAGCCATTTCTCTTTGAATATTATCATTTAATTCTTGCAAGGAATGTATATTATTTCCATAAGGTCTATCTTTGTGTCCATCACAAATCAGTCTCATGGATTCAGGTTTGGAGGTGTAGGAGGCTATAACCTGTGAGCTATTTACTATTTCTTAAAAAAAAACATGGGCGCAGTGATTTTGTGGGTGGTCATTACACTCTGGGAAGGTTTTGTTGGAGGGTGAACTGAGGATTCTAGGTTGTCTGATTGGTCTCTGACTTTCCAAATTTAATTCTATTGCCCTTTAAGTGAAAGCTTAGGTTGCATTCAGACTTAATTTTTTCCAAAGCTGAGATAATTAAAGTTGTTTGTTGTGGTATTAGGTGAAGCAGGAGAGTGTGCAATGCCTGGCCAATGAGCTTTCAGCATGTGAGGCAAGACATCAGCAGCATTACAGAACCTTGTTTATAGCAAGACCCAAGAGGTAAGGCAGTGAATGAGCCTATAGACACACTTTATACTGGAGGTAATGCTTCGCCAAAATAACACGAAGCAGTGAGCCCGTCCACCTCCGGTCAGCTGCAGGTCTTGCCCTCCGGCAAGGAAAACCGGTTTGCTCCCCTCCTTACCGTTCCCCCTGAGGCTATCAACTGTGCACTGGCTGGTCTACAGAGAAGTGAAAGGCAAGGGCATTTCCCTGAGTTTTCTTTTGAAGTTACGATTTTGGTTTTGTTCATTTGAATTCGAACTTCAACTCCAACTCCAGCCCGGACTCAAACTTGTACCCGAACTCGGTCGCCTTCTTGGATTCACCTGGTCTACTTCTAGAATCTCTTTTGGGCCGGACCGGTAGCAGCAGGCTCTGTTCTTCAGTTATTTTTTTGAGAAGAGCTACGCAGGCATTCAGGATATGTCTAGAAGGTAAAAGCCAGTTTTGGTCTCTCAGTTTTCTAAATTGAAGTTTGGTTTTCATATAGGCTATGCATCCTGACGTCTGCCTCGAAAGGGGTTGGTGCAGGGAAGCCTCCCCATAAGTTGCATGTTGTTCAATATTACGAGTCAGAGTAATGTTTTGTTATCAGACAGTTTTCTGTTTGAATTATGTTTGCGCACCATGAATGCTGAAATGAGTCGGCCGTATTACTTAGTGTTATATGCATGTTTTGATCGGCTGATAGAATCTTGAGATGTAAGTTTACCTGAGCCAAGTTGTACTGTTGTATACTGTCCCCTTTCCAGTGGCTGTGTTCTCTGTATTAGTGGTAAACTTACGCTGGGCCGACTGTGTCTATTTGTATTAGAGCATTTATACTCGGTTGAGTGCATGTTCTGAGTTTGCATATTGTAATGGCTATTTTCTTTATATTTGTTATTGCTTTCAATTATGTTATTTATGAATGTTAAGAATACAACTACTTAGTTATTTCTTTGAGTGCCGTATGCTGTTCGCATTACTGATATGCCACAAGATACCCATAGCTGGGGTTTGGCAGCTCAAAAGACCGAAGGCAGAGTATGTGCCAGTCCTAGGATCGACACCTAGTATCCCTACCCAGCAGGTGGAGCTTCCCAAGGGCTCAGTAGCATATACAATACCCGGTTCTGAAACCGAGAGGACAGTATACAACTCCAGTACTCAGTTTTAATTTCAACCTAGTGTACAGCAGCTGAAGATGAGATCTGAACAACAGTTTTGTAATTTTATGATTTTACCAATTCTACTAATGCAACAGTATATATATATATATATACTGAAAACCTTTAAACACATTTTATACTGTGTATCTTAAAAACTATTTTAAAATTAAGTTATTAGTCAACAAGAACTTTGGTAATATGTGTATGGTGCTCATATGAAAAACACTTATCACAAATAACGCAACTGTAGCTGGTATTAATTATAAAGAACAATATAAATGTGAATGGGATCCCATGATATTGACAAATTATATGTACCAGCATTTTGAAGTTTTGTAAATATTTGGCCTGATGATGGCCTGTTGAGGCCAAAACTAGTAGCCAGAATTTGAAATAACAAAATGTAATGATAGTTGTGTCAGACAGAGTACATATTTTATTTCATTTTAATATTGTACTTTAAACACAATGGGATATCCTCTACCAAGACTATAGACAGTTGTTTTTCTCATTGTCATTTATTAGCCCTCTGGTATATCTAATATAGCAGAATGTTCTGTCAGCACATTTGACCCAGACCAGTTTGCAGCCATATGCCATTCACTGTAATATTACAACTGATGCATGTTGGGACTTTACTGCTGCATTTGTGAAATGAATTAATCATGGGAGTAGCTTATGTTAGATTTGGTAACAGAAAATGGTACATGAGTAGCACTATAAATATAAGCCAGGTTGAAATTTGCTATTGAAAATGGTGCATTATTGGTTATTTAGTGAGACTGACCATTTCCAAATGGTTTAATATTTTTTATCAAGACACCTTTGCCAGTGGTGTATTATTGGTTTGTGAGACCTACCATTACAAATGGTGTATTATCAGTTAGTGGGACTTAACCACATCATTATCTGGGGTTGTGACTTCAACTGCCTGTACAGAATACCAGTTGCATGTGAATGTGTGTATGTGTGTGTGCATGCATGATCACCATTTTTAACAGTTTTAAAATTAAAGCCAGTATACAGCAAATATGAAAGTATTCTTACACCAAAGTGCTACTTCTGTGCTACCCATTTTCCAAACTACTGGTTCAGAAATATTGAGAAAAAAATATCAATACATGCTGTGACTTTGTGCCATGTTCTGCTTGCTCTTCCCAAGAATATCATTGTTTGTTTACCTTGCTTATTCAACAACACAATCAGTAACTGATATTGTATTGCACTTAATGTTAGGATGATTGGTGAATAATGAATTGAAAAGAATGTACAAGGCAGTCGCCATAGCCTAATTTATGGTACTCTCATGGTATTTGCTGGTAGGGACTGAAAAAATCAATGAGAATTGTTTCTTGGGTGAAATACAAATGCAGCACCCCTCATTACAAATCAAAAGTATTACCACTTAACCAACTTGCTGTGTCCAAGAATATCACATAAGCTGAAGGTACATACAAGTGACACTTTGCCACCACAAAGGCATATGAGACAGTGCAAGTAGAGCTGCACTCATTCTCAACCTCAGCACTAGATGGCGGTGAGCAGTCAGCTTCATACCATACTGATTTAGCCCCATGGAAGTGACCCCTGTAACCACTGAATATGAGATTGAGTGGATCCCAGAGCCAGTCTGACGTAATGAAGGAGAGAGAAATCTCTCATCCTTGTTGGACATTGAATAGCAATTCCTCAGACTTACCACCTGTATCCTAGTCACTATACTGACTGAGCTATCCCAGTTTCCAACAATATCACATGCTCAAAAATTAGGATGTTGTTGCACAAGGTACTCTTCTTGTATGAAATGCATAAGAATATGAGACTTGATACATGAAAAAATTGTATCAGAATTTCAAGTCATAATGTCTGTACTGCACTGCAGATGGTTGATATGAGAGTGTCTTATGTGTTGGAGGAGCCTGACAAATGGGGATCAACCTGTTGATTGATGGATTACAGGGAAATTATGGAATTTATTACTGTTAGCCTCATTTCATTAAAAATTAAATAATAATCTCTAGATTAGTATTTATATCTATTAGTATATATTTATATCTTGGCTTCATTGCCTGTTTCAAGATACTATGCGTACATTTAATGGAGGGATGGAGGAATGTAACAAAACCCTGAGGATGTCTTACTGAGACTCTAACTGGACACCTCACCAGTACCAGTTCACAGTGTGTCTTGTACATCAGTCCATTTTGTTTCAAATTATGTCAACGAAAAATGTATCGTGAGTTGTTCACAGTAGTGTTGTGTAGTGTACATTGGTAATTTGTTACTGATGTTTCAGGTCAACATGTTGGTCCCATCTGCAGAGGTCATGCAGACCTTAAAGATGAGAGCAGTATGTTGTCCAGAAATGTCAGTAACTATGAACCTATGCTGCACAACATCCCAGTACAGCAAAGATCTCAGCTGCACCATGATGGAAGCCTAAAGTCATGCAAATTGTTTTACATTTTTATACATTACTGAAACAAAGATGGAAATCAGTTTAAAAACAAATTTTCAGTGTTATTAATCATTCTGTAGTGGAAGTACAAAAAGACATCATGGGTCTGTGGGTTAATAAGTAAAAGAAATATGCACCAGAGCATGAATCTTGTCTGTCAGTGTGTGTAACCACGGGTGTGTAATTGCATCGAAACCAGTTGCTGCTCCTGTTAGCAAATGTAGCATTTTGCATGTGGCAGTGTAAAAGTAGGCCATGATGATGAAACCAGACAAGCTGAGAGGTGAATGTGAGAACAGCCAAGTGACAGTAGAGCTGGCGGTTTGCACAAAGGAGGTGGCGCAACTTAAGGAGCAACTGCAGTCCTGTGGTAAGGAATGGCAGGCGAGACTGAGAACTGAGACTAACAAGCGGCAAGCGAGGCTCGAAGAACACCAATAGGATGTGGAGACAGAACAGGCCAAAATGACAGAAGCAGTTGCTGGTATAATGTGTTCCTGCTTTTGGGAAAGAGCGAGCAAACAAGTTGCAGTTCACAGAGTGATGTGTTGTTACATCAGTCTGTCAGATTACAGTACGTGCTGAAAAACTGTGTTAGAAATGAGTTGAATGAAATAGTTTCTTCTCTTATTTAGAAAACCAAATTATGTTATCAATATAGAGAAGGAAGGCATTGTCATAGGGTGTCCAAGAATATTTAATTGTAAACCAAGCAAAAGTGGACAGGTTTTATTCCATTAGAATATACATATTTTTTGCGATGTAGTATTCTTATCGACCTCTTTAAGTCAATTGATTGCAGATGCAAGTCTTATCATTGCAAAACTTATAAACCTCATGGTAAAAAAATATTTTGCTTCATATTCCATTATATATTCAGCATATTGAACAAGATAGGCAATGTATACATAATGTAATATGGCACATTGCATAATGTTTATACCTCCCCAGCTGTTGTAACAGCCTGATACCATTTTACTCAAACAGAGCGCATTTATGATGATTTAATGTCGCTGGCAACAATGCAGTGTACATTGGTCTTCATATAAAGTGTCCGATATTTTTGCCTGATATTAATCAAATTTTAGTTATCTTGACAGGTTTTCATAGAAGTCCCCAGTATCAAATTCCACAGAAATCTGTCGAGTGTCGGCCATCGTGATACATGCGGACAGACAGACTTACATTCTTATACCATTTCAATTGAAAAGAGCACTTCTGTGGTGATTTAATATCGCTGGTAACAATAAAACATACTTTGGCCTTCATGTGAATTGTATTCTTTCAACCTTGTAATTTAATATTAATACCTTGCTTTCTCCCCCCCCTTCCCCATGCCATAGTACCAGGAGATTTAAAACCCCCAGTTCCCAGATGTTAAGCTGTTAACTGAATTTAAAACTGGCCAATGACCCCCAAATTACCAGCAATTTAAAAGTTCCCTATTCCCAGACAACAAATGCAATGTCAACACAATCCAAGGTGTTATTTGTGTGGACAGTTGACAATGAATTATTTTATTACTCAGGCGCCTACAGTTAACAAAACACAAAATACTGTCTTTACCCAAGTATGAGGTGTACCCCCTTAACAATTTTCAGTTTTCAAGAAAATACCTGTTCATATCAGCCAGATTTTTAAGTCACTTAATGTTCTGCAGTTCAATAATTATCACAGTTAAAACTGTGTACTATTGTGTAAGAAAGTCACAAACACATCACTCAGTTAACTACTCTTAGTCACTGTTAACTCTTTCATTGCTACAAGAAAAGTTTTCTTCAGTATCTTCCCCCCACAGGACATCATCTGCTGTTCCATTCATACAGTTTGCTGCAAGCACATCTTAATCCACTGCCCAAGCAGAGCTTCATATTGTCTTATAGACCCTGCTAGTGTCAGTGGGCTACATCAAGAACCTCTACCAGAGAGGTCATGTCTCCTGGTATGATCAGTAGATGTGTGTTCAGAAGTTAGAGATTTCACTGTCTATGTGGAGTGACCCAAAAAGCATTTAACACCAGCATTCCTCTCTTCTTGAGAACAGCATTTTATCTTCTGTCCCAGATTTCTCTTAGCCATTTGATGACCATTTCGGGGTTGAATTTTCTTCCTTTATTAGTAGTCCCTTTTGTTTTTTACAGCACTGTACATTCTGTTCCACAACACAGAATTTCCAAACCAAGTCTTTGTTGTTATTTCCTTCTGCAAGTTTAATTGCCATTGGCTTAAAATCAGTGTTGTAACTGCAACACAGTGATTTTGGTTTGACATGCTCACCCATGATTTTTATTGAATACTTTAATGACTGCTCATTTCAATTATATGACTTGCAATTAACTTTCAGTAATTATGTCACAAATTTTAAATAATGGCTACAGCTATAGTAGCAGCTATGCAAATTTCTTTAATCATGCAGCTATGGTAAATACAAAAACATTTGTGCCATTCTGGGAATGTGTTTAATTTTGTGCACAGCTGTAAGGTGACCTCTTCCTGTCCCATTTTTCAACTGATGACTTAGGAAAAATTATCACCTTTTGTTCCAGTAAATACAACATACGTGGGTGGATCCAAAATTTTCCGGACTAACGCTGTAAAAACCATAAAACTCACCATAAGGCCTATCGGCCGCCGTCGCCCTCTAAGTAGTTCCCTCCCGCATGTAGACACCGGTCGCAC
>Ga0123357_10002706_pt1 | contig 19979 bp, 5 predicted proteins | sample TergutEmb28metaG_FD_89873 | JGI IMG/M metagenome (GOLD analysis project Ga0123357, IMG submission 89873) | Embiratermes neotenicus P4 segment gut microbial communities from Petit-Saut dam, French Guiana - Emb289 P4 | ecosystem: Host-associated > Arthropoda: Insects > Digestive system > Gut ...
CACATTGGCCGTTTCGTTCTTGATTTGATGTGTGTTGGAGTTAGGGTGCGGTTCGGCTAGGGTGGTATCCAGGCTACCGGCTGAAGCACTGCTTCAGCCGGTAGCCTGGATACCACCCTAGCCGAACCGCACCCTAACTCCAACACACATCAAATCAAGAACGAAACGGCCAATGTGGTAGTTCAACAACATAGTCTCAAACTCCTGAAGATGGGCATATTAATGCCCGAAATATGTTAAGTCTCTAAGAAGTAAAATAAAAGTAACAAGTGACATATAGTTGGTTTTTTATTCCTCAACCATCACAATGATGCACGGTCCAATAAACATCAGATCGTAATTAAGAACACTTTGCAGGATATGTTACAGATGAGCGGGTCTAAACTCGCCAAATTTTATTTTGCAAAAATTATTACACTGAATGTTCAGGTATCGAAATCAGTTTTGTTTGTTTACATTACGTAACAAACCAACAAATATATATCGGTAAAATACATTTTATTACATTTTAATATTCACTGACTTTTCGGTCGCAAGTGCGACCAAGATCAGATTGACGTACAAGTGACCGAAACATGTTGCTGAATAGCAGTATATAATAAAATAAAATATATTCGATTGATGTGCATTTTTTGATGTGTTACTTCATGTAAATATTGTCTAATGCATGAACATGGAACATATAAAAATGAACTTTGTTGCAGTTACTTGCACACGTGTAATAAGAAAGGATAGTTGAAAGAATGCATCACAAAGTGCTATAATGAATGTATAATAAAATTAATTATATACTTCAGCACTACCTTTATTTATCTATACATAAGGCTACATGTTTCGACCCATCAGTGGGTCATCTTCAGGCCTACATAGCAGACTAAGTCACAGACTAAATGCACACAGCACCAATGACTTAGTCTGTTATTTAGGCCTGAAGATGACCCACTGATGGGTCGAAACATGTAGCCTTATGTGTAAATAAATAAAGGTATTGCTGACGTATATAATTAATTTTAGAAAGGATAGGTTAGGTTTTACCTTCAAGTTTTATCCTAATTCGGATTGAAGTACTGTAAGTACTTGTTCTACGTAACACCATTACGGACACCAGAACTTAAGTGGACCACAATAAAGACGACTTAAGTCATTTTAGAATTAATTTGTATAACTGGAGGATCTCTGAGCGAAGTACAGTTCAGGCGTGTGCGTAAGTGTTTGCATGTTGGCATCCGGTTCAATAACCACAGTGGATCTGTCATCTCAATAAAAGAACTCATAAAGTGGAGCATCAACTGTGTTATGGCTAGCAATACAGATCTCTTAGCGTGCTGGGAGGACCTACACTCAGTGTCCAGCCACCCCGCCCCCTTCCGTGAGGAGGTCGGCAGTTAACACGTTTCGATTGAAAGTGTGTGGGTCGATGAGAAATAGGCCAAGTTGTCCGTATATAGCATCTCTTCATGTGCGCTGTGTAGCTGAGTGAGGCAAAATCTGACTAGACCAGTAACAACTTATCGGATATATGATGAAATGCGTTCCTCGCGGCAGGTTTACCCGTGCAACTTTGTTCTCTCGCTATTTTATGGTTCAGTAGAACATTAACGTGATTTTACTGGCAGTCTTCATTGGTAACGACAAGGAACTTAAATTAATTCACCAACAAAAAGTTTAGTAAATTTTAAATCATGTCGTTAGTTTTGTAATTAAGAAACAGACACCCAGGGGCAAAATAGAAGACAGTTGTCTAAGGTCACGTTCTGAAACTGTCTTGCTTTTTTATTGGCTGGCTAAATATTAGTCTGTTACGAACTTATTTTCGTCTGCTGTTATGTAGGCCCTGTTTATTGCAGATGTGTCAAGTTATTCTTTAACTTTATGAACCCAAAAGTATGTTTTGTCAGGCAAATAGAGCACGGCCGGATAATCGTGGCTCGATTGCCGATAGGGGCATAAGACCCTTGTCCCAATCTTCAGACTGACTATATAGCCCACCTGGCCTCCTGTTCAGTGGGGAACGAATCCCGTTACCCAGCAGGTAAAGCAGCCGGTGCGTGAAGGTGACCACTCAAATAATCTAATGCCGAGGTTAAGAATGAGTGGCGCTACGCCTCCACCCCCATACGTCTTTTCAGTGTGCAAAGGGACAACTTTATTACCTTTACCTAAATTATCCTATGTAAATTATTGTATCCTAATGTCAGTATTTCGTAGAGATCCACCTAAACATGACAGCTGAAGTGAAAACAGAGCTCAGCGACAAGCAACTGAATTTTATGTTATGCGCTGTAACATAGGCTGCGATGTGCATTGTTGACAGTGCATAATCTCACAATATCCGTGAACTGCATTGGTAAACGCTGAAGTGCGAGAAGGTAAAAGTTACGGTTTCTCTCCACACCACGGAAACGTGGGTGAGTGAATTTTCAGCTCCACACATTCCTAACTTTATCACTAGAGGCAGTTGAGTGACCAGCTTCATGTATTGTTCACTTAACTATTGGTGCAGGAGGCTTCGGTATCCACTGGATACATAGGGCCTCTGATTCTGCCTGGACACTTTGAAAAAGAGACAAATCTTTTGCCCATTCCTGGATTCAAACCACTATTCCTTAATTATCTAACCTGTTACCTCGTCACTACAACGTAGCAGCCGAACGAAACAAACGCACTAAGGCGGCCTCTTCACTGGCGGCATGTCCTGGCCTTATATGTAATTCTCCACGTCTTGTATCGAGGCTCTGTCTCAAGCTGCAACATGTAAAGTAGTAGACGTGTATCGTGGCTGGCATTTCTCTGTCTCTTGGTCGCCGCTAATGTATTCAACATCACATTTCATCTTTCTCGTCCTGAGCGAAGGAATTTACAAGATGCTTGGTTGAAAGTCGTTATACACTAGAAACGAATTGTATGTTTCTTATTTTGTACATATATGAGTGCGGACTGTACATAAAATACATTGCGTGTTCTTATAATACATTAGTATGTGGATTTGTAGCTATTGCAGTGGTTACAACATTGTGCCAGTACAGTCGCGGATTATTAAAATGCTTCAGTAAGGGACTACAGTGATTTTAGTGGTTGTTGGAACTTGTATTTTCAGAACGTGTTCACGATAAGTAGATTAGGCGTTGTAGAATCTCCTAAGATGTCCTTATTGTGAAAATATGGAAGAAATGATTGAGGCTTACTATACCAACAATGAGGAGTGGCTGAGTAAGACAACGAAGAACCACTCTATGAATATAATATTCAAATAGCATTAGCACGGTACATAGGAAGTTCCTGCATGAAGTCATGCTACTAAACTCTTTGTTTAATCTTTGGAATGTGGACTGCTAGATATTAATTGCTAGACTAACGAACCAGCCTATTTGCCATGAATAAATTCATTACATATCTATCTGCCGGTCGATGACGTGTGGACACAAAGAAACTCTCCACTTTTATTGTGAAATTCCGATAGGCGGCAGCACTGTTTGCATAAGAATACTATCTGTAGGTCTGCCTGACTGGAACACGCAGTGTCGAGGGTATCGGGCACGAAACTTTCTTTGACATGCACGAGGTTAAAAAAAAGAAGGAGAAGAATTTGATTTCCTAAAGAATATCGTTTATGTAAGTGTGGGACATGAAGCGAGAGCTTCAGTGCTTTTGTTTCCGCGATATTTGATGTTGAGACACCATTCAACAATGCCCTTGTTATCGAATTCACTAAGGAATTTAAAATCTTCTTATTCGCTTTTTAGCGGGGTGACCACGAACCAAGTCCTGGGACTGAATTCTTCCATTACAGTTTTGATCTGTGTTCATTCTGGCTTCTACATAAGCCTCAAAATAGTTCTGGCCTAATACGCAATTTTTATAGATATTCCCAAAGTCCCTGTGACTCACAAGGAAACGAAATCATAACTCTGCATTCCTTAGCTCGCTCAAGGCACGTGTGTCCCTTATCTATCGTGATCCACTCAAATATGCTTCTTAACACTGGATTAAAGCCGTATAATAAATTTTTGTATTTGCTTAGACTTACTGAGGAAGATGTGCACTTTGTGTTCCTGCACACACAAACACTGGAGGGTGTACTTTATATAGGTGTTGTGTTTCATATGCTCACGAAACGCTACAAGGTGTGCGTTATTAGCCTATGTCTGTTTCTTGCACACACAACGCTAGAAGGTTTGCGTGTTTCCTTTACGCACAGAACACTAAAAGATGTGCATTATATAGGCTGCGCGTGTCGCCTGCACATAAAAAACGCTAGGTGTGCGTTATAATAACGTGTATTTCCTGCACACACAAAACACAAGAAGGTGTGCGTGTTTCCTGCACACACACACACACACACACACACAAACACAAACTAGGTGAGAGGTTGTAGGCGGTGTGTCTGTCCTGCACACAAAGTACTGGAGTCGAAAATAATTTACAACAATAATCCGTCTTCAGGAACGTCTAGAAGTGTTACGCAGTTTAAACTCAACAAGCTGTGGATTTTGTACCCATTTTTGTATCCAAATCTGCTTCGTATGTGAAGGAGTAAAACATTAAAAGGCACCGATTCTGCTTGTTTTTGCCGTACTATGTTTGTACATACAAGCCGCTTCACATATTTTCTTTTCCTGAACATCGTCGCTTGCCTGTTTCTTGTAGCTTCTCATATATTCCGCCTTCTCGAACACAGTATAATTTCTCATAGCCATGTTTCTAGCTCCATATTCTGGCGAGTTCCGAGGAGGATATATGGAATGGTCACTAAGACAGCTATCAATTTTCATTCTACGTAGCTAACTTCATGGCGCAGAGTCGCTCTTGCAAGGTCATTACTTGCTGAGCTGCACAAGAAATTCCCTTCATAATATGGAACACGGAAGTTCATTACCGAGCTCAAAAGAGCCCACAAGTTTTCCCTATCCCGAGTCGGATGAATTCAATCCACGCCCTCTCTGCTTCTCACTTGAAAATCCATTTTAGTATTATCCTCCCATATGCTTAGTTCTTCCATATGGTCTATTTTCTCCATGTTTCCCTACCCTACTGACCCTTATTTAATGGCGCATCTTGTCTTGTGTATTTATTCAAAATTTAAATCTGAAACAAAATCAGACCTGTTAGGGTCTTGTCAGCTTGGAATGCTAAATTAAGAGAAACAGTTTCTTATTGCAATTACAAAATGCGTTGTATGTGGAAGAGTCACGTACAAGGCATCAGTGATGTGTGGAGCATTGAGGATTACGCTTGCAGGAAATTGTTTTACGATCTGTTTCACAAAATACAGTAAATGTGTGGTCCATAATCATGTTCTGTTTCCTATACTGCCTTGGGAGTAAATATTTCGTTATATTAACTTTCCTTGTATCTTGTAGACTGCACATGGATTTCTGTGGGCGACTGCTTCTTTGTATCTTGTAGACTGCACACGGATTTCTGTGGCCGACTGATTCCTTGTATCTTGTAGACTGCACACGGATTTCTGTGGGCGACTGCTTCTTTGTATCTTGTAGACTGCACACGGATTTCTGTGGGCGACTGATTCCTGGTATCTTGTAGACTGCACACGGATTTCTGTGGGCGACTGCTTCTTTGTATCTTGTAGACTGCACACGGATTTCTGTGGGCGACTGATTCCTTGTATCTTGTAGACTGCACACGGATTTCTGTGGGCGACTGATTCATTGTATCTTGTAGACTGCACACGGATTTCTGTGTGCGACTGATTCCGTGTATCTTGTAGACTGCACACGGATTTTTGTGAGCGACTGATTCATTGTATCTTGTAGACTGCACACGGATTTCTGTGTGCGACTGATTCCTTGTATCTTGTAGACTGCACACGGATTTCTGTGATTATTGGCACTGAAGCCAAGAGATCTCTGGTTCGAATCTTGATCCGGAGACAGTCCGTGGTTTTGGCATATTTTCCCCTCAAATATTTGGAAAGAACCTTAAAAGTAGGCCTAGTATTGTTAAATGAACTTCATGTTTACATAAAGTATGCAGTTAAATAGGCATCGTTAAATAAGACCAGTATGTGAATGTATCACCTACATTGCGTTTACTGTCATTCTTGCAGGTATATTCTTGCACAGATGAAAGCGCGCTGTTACATATGCGATAAAAGACAGCATGATGTCTAAAACGAAGTTTACGCAGTTAAATTCTTAAATTATGTCCCCACGTATTAAGTTTTCAGACTAATCTATTGGGGTCATTTGAAAGTTGCTGTGTTTAAAATCTCGTATGTCCTTGGTACATTTATTATGCTGGTGGTGGTGGTGGTAGTTATGGTGGTGGTGGTGGTGGTAGTGATGGTGATGGTGGTGGTGGTGGTGGTGGTGGTGGTGGTGGTGGTGGTGGTGGTGATAATGTTGATGATGTACCCAATACTCTCGGAGTAGAAGTGTTTGTCATTATGTCTGTACCCGTGAGTAAAGTCACATTTATTCAAAAAGACGTTTTATCCAAAGAAGCATTTGTGAACCGACATCACGAAGGCTGAAATTAAAAAAAAAAAAAAACTCGTAATGCAGATTAGCAAGAAATTCTAGGTTTGCGATCAAGCCGCGTGTCTTTATATTTACCCACCGGCTACGTATCAATAAGAGATTGCAAAACAGTGACCGGTGCCAGTAAGTCTAATCTTCAGTAGATTTGACCATATTTTGTTATTATCTAAATTAATCTGACATGTCTAGATTTGCGTAAAGTGGAAGTAACATGGTCACTTTCTATTCTACTCCACATTCAGCTCTGCGTGGTGTGAGAAGTTGCTACTGTTAAGGAACCCAACATTCCAGGAGCAGTGTCGCGCCACATTAGATTTTCTTTGTTTGTTTTCTGACTACAGCAGCACCTGCCAATTAATCTTTGCTACTTTCCTTTTCATATGAATTTGCATAATGTCCACCTTGATTTTATTTTCACGTATGGCGATGAGTATGGGTTCTGCGTGTCGTGAAATGGCAGTGATATCTGTGAGAGCAATAATTCTTCACAAACACTGTCCTTATTCAGAAACTAGGCGTATGCGTGCTGCTGATAACGTTCCTCACCGTGTGTGGTAACGAAAGGTCTTAATGCTGTGTTCATTCCACCCCATCACCCTCTTCACACCCTGACCTATTTCCAGAAACTTATTCTTCCGTCTATGCTGCGGATCATCTTAGGGTTCCCTTCTTGTTTTCAAACCCATGCGTGCTACACTATTTGCCTACTTATCATTCTTTGGTTTTGCATCCTGCTAGCAATTGTTGATGAAGTATTCAGATTATTATTGTGAAATTTTCTTCCAGTCTTTTATCACGTTCCACTTAGATTTAAGGATATTATTCTCTACAACGCTGTATAATATAGAATACCAAAAGCCTGTAGCGACGTACTCCTTTCGACAGTATGTTGCTGCATAATCGTCGCCTGGCGTTTGATCTGTTCTGGGTAGCTCTGTAGTGTTCATATTTCGGCGATATGTGGAAGGTCTGCCTGCAATGTACAAAGGCATGATCGATTACAGCTTTTAGACTTCTATTAAAAGAACTAAGGCTGCCTATATGAACTGGCATTTTGAGTTCGAAAAGATAGAATTTCTAGTACCAGAAAAAAAAGGAAGTTTTAAAGTGCATGTATATTTCGCTTCCTTGTTGTACTAAAACATATTTTTTTTTAACATTCTTCAGAGATTATTTAATTCTTATCCCTCCCTGTTTTAAGTGATTTCCTAGTTAAAATTCCGTTCTTTGGAGACCTTCATGTGTCCGTTCCAAGGACTAACACTGTCAAACACATCTACAGAGCCTTTGAACGTATGCTTAATTCTGCCGGGATTGGATGACGGACTGTAGCTGACTCACCATCATGTAGTGTACAAGAACTATTGGCAAGCATTTGTGTTTCATATTTGGGAAACCTTGGAATAGAATTTCTGTTCGAAGACATACCGTCCTGACCTGAGGGTTTTCTGAGTCGTCACTCGATTGATTCGGCACTACGTTCAAGAGACCATGGCAGCTTTCAGTAGTGTTGTTAGCAATTTGTTGTTTGCTGTTACTTGATTAGAAAGTAGGACTCCTCTGGGAGTTTGCTTGTTTTTGTTTGAAAAAGTATTCGTAATTTGCACAGTTGATTTGAAAGTATTAGTTTTGGAGATTAGTGACAGGTTATTCTTAAAGCATGATTGTAAATTTGTATCTCGTAATTGTTACTTTACACATCCTAAACTGTAACATATAACTCTGTCATAGTCTACAAGTTGGTCCAACACGATGCACATACTTCAGTCAAGCTAAATTTCGACATGTTTTCGGCGCCGGCCACCACCGTCGTCACGGGAGACCACAGGCCAAAAACCAGCGCTATTAGAAGGTGCCTTATCTTGTCAAGCACACGTGGCTATATTTTGCGTCCCCTTTAACACAGAGCTGTTTGTGTGTGCATGACCAGATAAACACCTTCTAATAGCGATGTTTTTATTTTGGTCTGCGGTGTTTGTACTGATGAGGTGGCAGGCGCCGAAAACGTATTGGAATATAGCTGGACTGTAAAGTATGCGCATAGCGCTGGACCCACTTGTAGGCAGTAACGTGATAGACATGCACGGTGCAAACAACACTGTGAAATAAAACGCTATCATTTGGCCGTGCCGTGTAGTTGTGGGTTCCATTACAACACACAGCCGGTATTTCCGTTTATGGCAGTCGCACATAGTTTTTTTGTAATGGAAGTACGTGCACTGTGTTCTCTGTGGGGTACGAATTTAAGCTTTGTATATAACGCAAACTCGTTTTAGTCCCCAACGGTTTAAATCAATGTTATGTTTCCTGTACTTGCAGAAAAAAATCACAATTATTGAAACAGTTTCTGCTTTATTTTTATTGTTGCACCGTACATTTCGTAGAATCACTTTAATTATCAACCAACAAATGCCCTTACATAAAATTTCACATTAAAACACTTAATATCGCTCCGACATGTTTCGATCCTAAGATAGTAACACACGACGCACACCATAGCCAGGCGCATTCTCAACAACGTACTCACACAACACGACATGCTGCCACAGCACCCTGTTAATATAAAGGAACTATTCTGTGAATGTTTTTAAAATGACTTTAGCAAGGAACAACGTAGCTCCCTGAGGATGATCTTAGGATCGAAACATGTCGGAGCGATATTAAGTGTTTTAATGTGAAATTTTATGTAAGTTCATTTGTTGGTTGATAATTAAAGTTTCTGCTTTAATTTGTTGATTTCTTCAGAACTCTGCCTACATTTGTTTATCAGTGTTTTTCATATGTGGGGTCTTAATTTTGAGTTGTTCTGTGTATTGTAAACACACTGCAGTATATGCAGCAAAGTTTGGTGTATAATGGGTCTGTACTTAGTAGCCCTATGCACTCTGCTTGCAGTTACAGTGGGCTAGCGGCTACTTGTGATAGCAGTGCCATGCTGAGTAATATCATTCCTTCACTTCTGTCGACAATAGAAAGAAATCCAGTGTTTACAAATTGTCATTTGTTCTTCAGGGAGAGTGGGGTGGTTGAGTTAAAGAAAAGACGATGAGAGGGATATTAGTAGAAAAGAGGGGAAGTTGCTGATGGCTGTCAACAGCTGTTGGACACCTACTCATTACCAAAGAATGACACAGTTACACAGGCATAACATATAATAACAGGAACATGCAGGCTGCGCTGTGGTGCCTACGGCCCCACCAATGTCCCTACAATGTCGTGCCGGCTTGTAATTACCAGAACCACCTACTTTCCACACGATGATAGTGTCTGCTCTTTCATTTCCAGCTCTGTGCCATCCTAAGTGCCGTCCACCTTCATTGGTACTCTAGGTCAGTAGCCGATCTGTAGGAGATTCAGTTGTAAGCCTGCATGTCCTTATTCTGAAGACCTGCATGTTAATGTCACGGTACCGGACATCTTGAAAGAAGAGGGGGAGAAAAGTGAATTGCAGGAATATTCGCAGGCCCCCATTATGTAGACTGCGATGCGTGATTTTAGCCTTCCGCCGCGAAGTAGCTAAGAACTGCACTGTTCTGGGTTATTAAGCAGCGAGAAGTGGTAATTTCTTACCGACGTTTCGGGACATTGTATCGGGCCCATCCTCAGGGTACAAGAATCTTTCCCATCTCCCTAAACCCTGAGGATGGGACCGATAGGTTGTTCCGAAACATCGGTAGGAAATTACGACTTGTCGCTGCGTAATAACCCAGAAGAGCGCAGTTCTTTTGTATACGGCAAGTTTTCTCTCCCAGACTCGTCAAGGCCACGGTGTTTTAAATGAATCATATTTGACTCGCTTAGATGCTGCAAAGGCCTAGAATTCCTGTACAATCGCTGCGGGATTTGTGGTGGGCAAGGAGGTACTGAAACAGGGTTGTCTCGAAGATTTTTCGCTGTCTCCTAACAGCATTGTTTCACCAATGCTGCATGGTCGTATTTCATTCATGTTTCATCAACGCTGTTTAATCTTAGCTATTGCCAGCGTCGTTAAATAATACAGAGTACCCTGTACGTATACAGCGCAGTCGGTATAGCGACTCTGTAGGGACTGGACGGTCCGGGGATCGAATCCCGGTGGGAGCGAGGTTTTCCGCACCCGTCCAGGCCGGTCCTGGGGCCCACCCAACCTCGTATACAATGGCTACCGGATCTTTCCCGGGGGTAAAGCGGCCTGGACGCGGTGTTGACCACCCACCTATATCCAGCGCAGAGGTTAAAGAAAGAATACAGCTGTATATCTGCTCGACCTGTGGGCCTTCGTGGCCTGTTGTAAGGTGAATTTCACTTTTTTACCCTTACGTATATTTCTCTGCTCGATTCAAGTCGAAACGGGCGAAACTAAGAGTCTGTGTTTGCTGTTCCTTCGACTGGACCTGACTGCACTGGACTACAGTAGACTGGGCTCGATTCTGATAGATTGACCGCAGCCCACGCTTTTAATTTTGAAGGTGAAAGTAAAGTCGTTCCTGTGCGTGCCATAAAGGCATATGGAAGAGTGGAGTCACAGATCCGCGTATTTTTTAATCCAGGCACCAGATGGAAGTGAGTGGTCGTCTTTAACCCGCGGGCGCATTACGTGCGAGACAGATCCCCGGTTATCCGTCCATTAGGAGGAAGGATGGGCCCAGATTTCATCTGACCGCTTTGAAGAAAAGACTTTTTATTTTTCTGTGTTAGAAATCGAGCCTTGGTCCCCTCGTTCGTCCAGCCTGCTGCCTACTCAACTGTACCGACCAACGGATTCCTAAGGTATCTTCTCAGAAAGTAATGCATTTCCAAACGCACCAAATGACAAACGGTACAGCTCCGGCGTCTATGGAATGTTGTGCCTTGTAAATTTGTCATTGTAGAAACTTAATGATACAAAAATTCCGTCCTATTTTAGTTATGGCCGGCATTGTCGCTTTCCCTTTCCAGGTGTGTCCGATTACCGTACGTAGTAACACTGATTCTAGTCGACGATAGTAGTTGAAACAGCATTATCGGATAACCTCGAAGTAGCAAAACTCCGACAGTTCTCTCTTTATCAGCTAAGTTACTCTCCGATTTGCTCCATCCTCCGAGACCTTAACGCTGCGTACTGCTGCAGGACCCGTCGGTTCGGTCCCAGTCTCAAATCACCGGTTACCGTTGGGCTGGCGTCACGATCCACTGCCATTAACCGGGAGCGAGGGGTCTGCAGTCGTAGGACTAATGAAAACGTAGTCTCGTACCCGTGTCGATGATGATACAGTAGAAAGGGTTGATTTGAGCTGCCAATAATAGTCCTTTGGTGCTACCAGACCGAAAAGTCATACAGGGGCGGGAAGGGCGTGTCTGTCAGCTACCGGGACACACGTGGTGCATTTTCATTCAGGCGGGATACATATTATGTGTTGGCCTGTAATATCTTGTGGAATTTTCAGAGAATGAATAGATTAGATGCTAGTTTTGAAACGATTTTTGAGCTGAAAGTCGTTTTCCATCTCTTAACATTGTGACGGGGGAAATGTGTTAGCAGATATGTTCAGTTAGGCCTGTTACTCTTCAAGGCGTGATTTGTGGAATGACAGCCGCTGGGTAGACTGGTTTTGCAAGTATAGCGAATATTATTTCTGACGCCTCTCCGTATTAAGATCTGTTATTCATATCAAATTTTAATCCCTCCAAATATGTAACCGATACATTTTAGTCTTATTAGAGGCCTCAGCGTCTATACGTTGCAGAAGGTCTTACTTCCGAATGAAAACTAATTGCTATGCAGAAGGATTGTTGCACTGAAATGCACATCAGGCATTCGCTTCATACCCAGGATGATCCCCTTCGAAATAAATCTTGAGAGTAATCCTAGGATGACTGCTGAAGACTTCAAGCCTTTGATTGGGTACGTAAACTGCAACCCACGAACGGACAGTTTCTAAATCTTATGTCCCAGTTATTCCAAATGAAGGAAGCGGAAGGGAATTCTAATAAAAATTTGTAAAATTGATGTATGGGAACACTTAAGTCAAAGGAGATTCTATAGCCGGATGACGTCAACATGTATATATGTAATTTGTATTGTCGACATTTGGGATATCGTCATTGAGAATGGGAGATGAGTTAGCTCATTAGGGGTGGTCACTAGGCTATGGGCTGACAGCCTAGGCATCGTGGTTTGATTCCCAGCAAGGGGAAGAGGTTTTTTTTTTTTTTTTCCTTCGAAGCGAGCAGACCAGCACTGTGGCCCACCCAATTACAATGGCATTTTTCCCTGGGGGTTACAGCCCCACCACTCCCACATACGAGTATATCTTCATGGCGTGCGCGTGAAGGCGAAGAGCCTACGTGCACGTACTGCTTTGACGTTCGTAACAGAAGTGAGCATCAGTGAAAGCCTGTAATATTCAGCAGAGAAAATACTGAAGACTCTGAAAAGAACGTGCGGGAATGATAAAAAGAAGGAACTAAAAACTATAAAATTCGTGTCTCGAAGTTGCATAATTTTGTAAATACTAAATAAGGATACGGACAGGTTAATGGAGAGAACTACATAATGGGGAGCTTAATGATCTGTACTTCTCATCTAATATTGATCGGTTGATCCAATCGAGAAAAATGAGATAGGCGAGGCATTTAGCAGATATAGGGAAAGTAGAGGTGATTACAGGCTTTTTGTGTGGAAACCTTAGGGAAATCGAGAATTTGGAGGACCCAGGCTTAGATGTGAGGATAATATTAAGATGTATCTTCAGGAATTGGGGTGTGGGGCCATGGACTGGATCTAGCTGGCTCAGGATAGGGGGAGATGGCGGGAACTTGTGAATGCGGTAATGAACCTTCGGGTTCCATAAAATGCGGGGAATTTCTTGACTAGCTGATAACAATTTAACTTCTCAAGAAGGACTCAGCTGCATGAAGTGAGTGAAATAAGGATACCTTTAAATCGTGAAAGCAGTAGAGCCGTGTTCGGCCTCCACATAAAGTGTTGCTGTGAATTAAGAAATTGGACCCCGTTCTGGGGGCACGGAACGTTAATGGCCAAGCGACGTGATCTGCTACACTGCTCGAAGTTTTACTAGATTTAGCCGCTGAAGGGACGAGTCTGCATTAGGCCTTAGGATGTCCGTCACATTCACGAGGTTGTGCGCGAATCACCCACCACCTGCTGCACTGTAATAAAACTTGCTGTAGCCTGTATAGATGTGGGTAGGATAGGAACAAGAAACACATTAACGCAAAGCTCGTTTAACTGTCCATGAAGACATGGGCCTGTAACGAGGAGGTCTGACCAGCTGGAAGGCGGAGAATATATAAAAAAAATACATTCCGACGCAGTGCCTCGTCCATGCTGTGTTCGGCGATAAGAATAGAGTGTTGGTCTTGCGACAGCAACGTTGCAACATACACGGAATAGAGGTTCTGAGACCTTATAGGCTACACAAGGGCAACATGAAACATTCTTCATCAGCCTACTTAATATATGTAAATAGATTAAGAAGGCTGATGAAGAAATTCGCGACGTTAGAACAGAAATATTAGCGCTATTTAACAATAATGTAAAAAATGGCCTTCATGACGTGGTTCGCAGACATTCTTTAGTTTCAGAATGTGATACTGTGTTACGACACACGCACGAACGTCATTCGGTTATCGGACTAACAAAAGTATGCTATTCGCTGCCCCGATTTTGACAAAAATGACATGTTTAGAGGTATTATGTATGTATGTCTTGCACCAAATTTTACGCAACTCAGAAAAGGTGTGTGGACACTACACGTGACAGGAATTAATTTAATCTCTAAGTAAATTATGGCGTTCATTGCTCCTGCTTTCTCCAGTGTCACATTCACTCAGTAAACTTTGTAGACAACTCTTCTAACGGACGTTTTTCAAATCGTATGAAACGTGTAGAAGTACGGACAAAATTGTAATTTACGCCTCGAATTAAATTACGCCTGTCACGTAGCCAGATTTTTACAAAACTCGGTACCTCAGCGGCTTCATTTTATGAAAATGGGACAAACGGTTTAGTCGCTGATACTACGTTACGGACAGACAGACAGGCGGGCGGGCGGACGGACGTGGTCCCCACATAAGACGTTCTTTTTTTACTTCCTAATAAACTCTTAAGGACCTACTGTAGTTATTTGCCTGACCATGCTTGTTAAGAGTCAAAAGTGGCAAGATGGGGACAGCTATCGGATGCAGTGAGTATTCTACGGTCCGCAGACAGTCAAATGCGTCCCCAAGGTTGCACAACACTGAGTTAAATCACCATGATGCAGAAATATAAGATCAGTCATAGGCTATTGCAAGGGGAATATGAATAGTTTATGGCAAAACTTGTGTTGCCGAAATATGATTTTTTAAAGTATCAGGAATATATTCACAGATGACGGCATACAAACTGCAGTGACTTAAGCCTCGCCGACCAAAACATGACCTGCAATTTCAGATAAGCAAGTTCCAAGTCGCCTGTTAACTTCCCTGCGCCGGAAGGAGCCTGTGTGTTGCAGTAGGAGAAATATCGCCTATAATCCTGCTGTTGATGATTCAGCATTACGACAGGACATCATTAGGGCAGAATAATCAGACACACACACACATAAGTAAAGACAATAAAATAATGTGCGAGACGGGGGGGGGGGTTGGTAAAAGCAGCAAAGTGTAGCGTATTAAAGTTGAACATTAAAAGGGAGGGTGAGCCGACAGGAGAGAGAGAGAAAAAGAGAGAGAACAAAGAAAAAAGAAATAAGGAAACACAGTCAGTCGTAATTTTCTCTTCTCCACCGGTTGGTCAACGTACGTTTCTAACAAGTAGACAGTTGAGTTAAGATACATGAAACAAATAGTAATTGTTTCCTGTAATCGTAAATTGTTAGTGAGTAAATTGGGGCATTGAGAATAAATTGCTTGTCATTTTCAAATTATTTTTGTGTTGATTATGTTCTTTTGCTGAGATATATATATATATATATATATACACATTTACGTGTAGTGTTAAATAATATAAAGATTATACAAATATACAAAATAATATTAAACAACCTAGAGGTATTATTTGAGCACATCATTTGTATGTTTATAATTATGGATGTGCCAAATTTGCTGTTTAAGACAATTGAATTTTCCACGTTTTGTTTCTTTCCCCTGAAGCTCTAAACGTTAGTTTCAGAATGTCAACTTGTGACATGCATCTGTACCGAACTGGCTGAATTTAAAGCGCATTACCGCTTGCTATAGCTTCATGTTCTTTTTCCACCGATGCCACTGACAAATCGTATCGAAACTGTTCGTCTAGAATGTAACTTTGAACATAAAAGAACATTAATTTTCAAGTACAACATAACATTTCAATATCGGACACGTGTTAATTTGACCTTATGGGCGACCATTTCTAAGATGTAAATCGCAGGCAACAACGTGACGTTTTGTACGCTTCTGCACAAATAAAAAAATACTTACGTGTCTCTTCATAGTACTTACGTAAAACACAGGTTTGTACGAGTATGTAGACGGGCCCAGTAGCTCAGTTGGTATAGCGACTGGCTACGGGCTGGAAGGTCCGGGATCGAATCCCGGTGGGGACGAGATTTTCCGCCCGTCCAGACCGGCCCTAGCGCCCACCCAGCCCCCTGTACAATGGGTACCGGGTCTTTCCCGGGGGTAAAGTGCGGCCGGGGCGTGCTGCTGACCACTCGCCCATTTCTAGTGCCGCGGTCATGGAAGAGTAGAGCTATACCTCTATCCAACCTCTGGGCCACACCAGGCCTGTAACGGGATCACTTTATCTTTACCTTTACGAGTACGTAGACGGGTTCCGGATCCCATCCAGCGGTTACCGGGCGCTCATGTAAATTAGCACGAAAGATACTCATATGGACTTTCATTGTACGTGTGATAAAATTAATACTCACATCTGGTCGCTACATCTGCTACGTGTTTGTCGACGATGTGTGTTTGTGTTAATATATGTCCTGTTTCCCTTTTGAATGAGTTTCCCTTAAGATGGTTTATCTAAGCCAAAATATGTAGGAGAATAAAAACAATAAAATAGTAAACCACATATTTTCTTTATCACGACGTGTGCAATTGTTGTTATTATATGTGGATAATAATTAATTTACTTCTAAAACGATGCTATAAAAAGTACTTTAAGGATTCTTCTTGAAATCTTCTTTAGTCTCAAATTCTAAATTGGTATGCAAGCCCTAAAATAAAGACTTATAAACTTAAACAAACCCTTAAGTTTTGAATTATTGACTTTGTTTACACTAATTATATAAGTTGTAATAACTACCTCATATTCTATATACTCTTTATGCATGTAGGGGATGTTGAATTACGTACAGGCTTAGAGCTTGTAAGATGCACTTTAAATATGGAAATTTAAAAATAATCACTCGTGACATTGTAAATATTTGTAATTTTCTTGCCGTTTCTCCGTCTATATTGCTGGTTATTCATTTTTACCTGTTCTGCACTTCGTCAGTAGTAGTTATGTATGTTTTCATTACAGTATTTTTCATTCATAATTCGATGGCAGTCTGTATTTAGTAGACGTCTGGTTTCAAGGTTCATATCTCTAATTTCGAATGTCCACATTGTTACATATCCGTCTTGCTGTCCGTCAGCGCTGCACTTGTGTGACGGTTGTTGTCAGAAGGCGGGCGAGACGTTTGCCTGCGAGTTGTAGCATGAATGCTGTTACTCATTACAGGCTCATAAAAATAAAATATCAGAAACCGTACATTCGGTTCACTATGAAAGGAAGGTGGTTTTGGTACGTGTACTTTGGACTTGTTCAAGGAAAGGGAATCATAATTGGCGTGAAAGGAGAACAGAAGGAGGGTTAAAGAAACAGACGACATTTGGTGATGTTACGGATGGAAGAATTCTGTGTCACTTCTTACTGGTTTGTTTCATTACTACCCACTTTCACGGCCACAGACTATTTCCCGGCAGACTCTGAATGTATTTAAATGTATTCGTTTTTGAGATTTAGTTTACGTCTTTTGTATTTCGGGTTCCTGTCTAAAAACGTAGGTTTAAAATACTGTACTGAAATATTTATAATTTTGCAAGTATTTGTTTTTTATTGTGAAAGTTGGCCTGTCACGAAATAAAAAATGCGTGTGAGATGGTCCGTCGACATGTTAATTTTGTAGTTTTGTGCGGTTGTGATTATTAAAACAAGAAGATAAAGGCTAATTATAATTTATTTAAGAATCTCATTAGCTTAGTACGTCACACCTCATTCAAATACGTTCATTTCGCAGTTCTACGTAGAGATGTATGTTCTTCATACATCTTTCAGTGAACCTTTCAGTAAAATCATTTTCCTTAAATGACACCCTTTAATAACCACTTATTAAAACAGGATGTTCTCTGAATCGAAGATCAGTGGTAACGATTAGGAATGTGGTGGTGATTATGGTGATGATGATGCCTAACGCAAAATCAAATTATGGTATAGGGATGTTTGATGTGTCGCTTAAAAAGAGTGGGGATATCCAGTAAAGTATATAACCATTATTAAGCGATCTGTTTACATGGAATCATTCCCTCTCAAAGCTGTTAATATCTGTTTTATTTGAAGGCTTTACTAACTTTTATCTAAGAATCGCTTGAATTTGTTTCACAAACGTAACTTTTAGGCGTTTCCATCCGTGGTATGAAGTACATTTTCTGTTATTCCTCTTAATTTGTAATTATAGATTATTAGGAAGGACTTCTATCGCATTAAGGGGACCATGTGAAGTGTCACATTGGCGTAAGTTATTGTGTGTTACCGACGCTGTGGGTTGCTCAATTGATACAGCGTCGGTAATATATTAATAAATCAGTGTGGAAATTCAGTTTACTGATGCCGATGGGGGAAAACTGTAGTGCTCGGAGGAAGCTCTTTCCCTTGACACTTTGTTCATCGCAAAACCCAAATGGACTGGCTTGGGTTTGAACCTGGGCCAGAAATTCCGGCAACTGACCGCATGATCACGCACCCCCCTCCCCCCTCCATGCACCAACATCCAGTAGCTTAAAAGTTTGATACAACATTGGTCTTCCTGTTTAATTCTGGTTATCAAGTAGCTTTCAGTGTGATGAATTCTAAGCTGGATAATGTTCTAAACGTATCCTGTTTTGTCGTTTGTTCCAGATGCTCTAGGTAAGTGGACGTTCCCGACCTAAGGTGATGGCGACGCTACTGCTGGCAGCTAATTTACATGCAAGTAGGGATCAAGTTCATATGATATTACTTAGGACAAGTTTATCTAGCATGTGCACGTTACTGCATTGTCAATAAAGATGAGGAATTACGTGACCCGGATAAGAGATAATTTTGCGCACGGGTGTAAGACTTTTTATATTAGCTTGTAGGGGGTGCATATAAGGAAGTAGAATCCTTACCAGGAACAGCAGAATATAAATAATTTGTGTATTTTAATTCAGTTAGGTTAGATGGATCTAGGTGCATCCGCAGCTGCATCACGAAAGAAAGTTTCCTTGGTTTCATCAGCTGCGGACATTTCGCGCGGTCCCTTTATGTTACAGGTCTGTGGGAATTGTTCCGAGTTTTCTCTGTTTGTGACCGTCTTTGGGCGGCATAGTTATACGGCACTGACATAGCGTGGTTTGTACTGGAACACAAAATCGTCCCTGTTTTTGCAGTCAAAAAATTGTTAAATGTGTTTGCTCCAAAAATTCCGTTGAATTTTACGTGGGAAGTGTTTACCGTAGAGAGAGGCGTAGGCTTAGTGATGTACTGGTGAGCACAAGCAGCTGATCAAACGTTTAAATTTTGAACTTACTAAAATGTTCGAAATTTGTTCTTGAGTTTGGGAGATCCGAGGACATACCCGCAGAACAAGAGCTTCTTGATTAATTTTCCAACATTTTAGCACTTAACTAAACATAACATTAAATATTGTTTATATATTTGTACATTAAAATATAGTCTTTTAGTGTATTGTTTATTTGTAATATGTGCATGTTTATGTCATTAAGAAAATCTGTAACCGTAAGAGAATTGTGTGTTCCGGAAATAGTTTCAAAATACTTGGCTTATTTTTTTTTTTCGATTTTCCAGTAGTGATGGAACATGAATCGCGTCGTCGACCGGTAGACGAGTGACCGACCGACTCTTTACAGGGTTCAGTAACTTCGTACAGAGAAGAGCGTTCTTATATGTATAGATAATTTCATATTCTACTAGAGAAACTAAGTAGAGGTGGAGTAAAAGTGAATATTGATGGGCATCTGATGTTGTCTGGCCTTGATTAGTTGGACAGAAAAAAATCTTATTGCTTGCTTACTTACTTACTTACTTACTTACTTACTTACTCCACGTAGCATAGTCCTTCTTGAGAAGCTGACCGTTTCTCATCTAGTCAAATCCCCCGCATTTTATGGAGCTGAAAGTTCATTACCGCGTTTACAAGAGCCCGCTACTTGTCCCTAGTCTGAGTCAGATCAGTCCAGTCCATCCCCCCCCCCCCCCCCCTCGCCCCCCCCCACCCC
>Ga0123357_10002710_pt1 | contig 19947 bp, 16 predicted proteins | sample TergutEmb28metaG_FD_89873 | JGI IMG/M metagenome (GOLD analysis project Ga0123357, IMG submission 89873) | Embiratermes neotenicus P4 segment gut microbial communities from Petit-Saut dam, French Guiana - Emb289 P4 | ecosystem: Host-associated > Arthropoda: Insects > Digestive system > Gut ...
ACAATTGGTTGAAGTTCTTAACAGGCTATTGGCAAGCATTCCTTATGATGATTTTGTAAGTGCGGGAAAACAAAGTGTTTTGATAAACGGTTATAAATTTCCTGTTCAGGAGTGGCTTTACCGTTCCACCATTCTTGCATTTCTGCGCGGTTGCGGAGTTGCCGTCGTAGCAGAGATGCACACCAACTTGGGACGCGCCGATTTAGTGGTTTCACACAAGGGCCGGACTTGGGTTATCGAAATAAAAGTGGCATACGAAGGCGAAAGTCCCGAAGAAAAAGCCGAAGAAGCCCTCCGCCAAATTGCAGATAAAAATTATGCCAAACCCTATCCCGATGCTATTTGTGCCGGTTTGGCTATTGATGATTCGCAGCGACAGATTACGAGCTATAAATAAAAAAGTAACAAGCGTTTAAGTTTAAAAATAAAGACCAGGTTACGTGTCATTCCGATGGATGAAAGGGGATTGTGTGTTTACCCCTCAGTCCCTTTTGCAAGCAAATCATTTTACTGCGAGGCGCCGGTTCGTTTCCTTTCCAAACGAACTTTTGAGGTAGCGGTTTTCCTTCTTGCCATCGTTGCAATTCTACGCATATCAATATCCTGCGAACCTTTGCCAGGGATTTTTATCGATATCGTAATTATTGTTACGGTTAGGAGTAGCGTAACGATCCCACCAATAATATTGCGAATGCCAATCGGGTTTTGAAAAATAAGCCCCAATCATGAACCCTTCCTTGCGGAAAGCGTTGAAAACTTCTTTCGCCGCATTGCATCTTGGATCGTCTTTGAAAGCACCATGCGCAATAGAAAAATCCGACTGCTTGGTATCAAACATAGCAAACCCGTCGTGATGCTTCGTAGTGAATACAACGTAATTCATACCGGCCTGTTTTCCTGTTTTCGCCCAGGTATCCGGATCGAAACGTTCCGGCTTAAAAGTTTGGATAGTAGCCCAATACTTTCGTTTGTAAGCATCATAAGTCACTTGTAAATGTCTGTGCGGAAAGTACAACTGTTGTAAACAACCATTGAATGAAAACAATAATCTTTCTATTCATTATTTATAATTCATAATTTATCAGGGGATTGCGGGCCAAGCCCGCAATGACACGCATTTTTAATTCTCAATTTTTAATTCTCCATTCTCCATTATCTCGGCGCCTTTTTGTAAAGGTAAGCCGCTATAAAGACATATACCACATTTGGAATCCAGATGGCAATCATCGGGCTTACTAAACCGGAAACGGCAAAAGTGGATGTCACTTGCATAAAAAGAACGTATGAAAAACTAAGCAACAGTCCTATACCGATATTTTTTCCCATTCCGCCTTTGATTTTGCGGGAAGAAAGCGATACGCCGATGATGGTCAAAATAAAAGAAGCGAAAGAAGTAGCATACCGCCGGTAATATTCGATTTCGAATTGTTGAATGTTACCTATTCCGCGTTTTTTTTGACGGTCGATATACGTTTTTAATGCCGGAGTGGTTAATTGTTCGGAGTCGCCGATAGAAATCAGAAAATCGGAAGGCATGATAGCCAGGATGGTATCCTTTTGTGTCCCTTTGATAATCGTTTCCTTCATTCCATCAAAATTGCGAATCATATAATTATTCAGCTTCCAGTGATAGGCCGAATCCCAGGTGATGTTTTGAGCGGTTAATCTCGAAACCAACTTTTTACCGTCGAAGTGATCCAAAGAGAAACCGTAGCCACGGTGATCAAAGTTATTGAAAGAATTAAAGTAGGCGCAGGTTCCCGGATCCACTTCCACTTGAATGTTGGGAGCATATTCCACTTTCCTGTTTTTGATATATTTATTCTCAAAATCAATACGCTTGATATTTCCGGGTGGGATAATATAGCTGTTCAGTACAAAAGTTAAAATGGCGATGACGCCTGCTGAAATGAGATAAGGTACGGCCAGCCGGTCAAAGCTCAACCCACTGGAAAGCATGGCAATAATTTCGGAATTATCGGCTAACCGGGAGGTGAAGAAAATGACGGCGATGAATACAAATAACGAACTGAATGCATTGATAAAATAAGGAATAAAATTAAGGTAATAGTCAAAAATGATAGCGTGAGCCGATGCGGAATTTTTGATGAAATCGTCAAATTTTTGGTTCACGTCGATGATAATGACAATCGCAATGAACAAAAAAATGGTAAGCAAATACGTACCAAGAAATTTCTTAATAATGTACCAGTCGATTATCGAAAGATTTTTTTTCATATTTTGTTCTGAATACGGGGCATCATGGATGCTTTCCAAGAAATAAAATCTCCATTTACAATATGCTTCCGGGCTTCTTTTACCAACCAAAGATAAAAAGCTAAGTTATGAATGGATGCAATCTGCAAGGCTAACAGTTCATCTGCCATGAATAGATGGCGTAGAAAAGCTTTGGAATAGACTGAATCGATATTCGAAGCTCCATTTTCTTCCAATGGACTGAAATCGTTTTCCCATTGTTTGTTCCGGATGTTGATAATTCCGTCTTTGGTAAATAATTGAGCATTCCGGCCATTTCGAGTGGGCATAATACAATCGAACATATCTACGCCCCGTTCGATGGCTTCCAGCAGGTTGGCCGGCGTCCCGACGCCCATCAGGTAACGCGGTTTGTCGGCAGGAAGCAGTGCATTGACTAATTCAATCATTTCATACATTACTTCCACAGGCTCACCCACGGCCAAACCTCCGATGGCATTTCCGTCGGCCTGTTTTGAGGCGACATTTTCGGCGGCTTTCCGTCGCAAATCGGGGTACACGCAACCTTGCACGATAGGAAAAAGACTTTGTTCGTATCCATATTTATTTTCCGTTTCGTTGAAACGGGTCATGCACCGGTCCAACCAGCGTTCGGTCAGTGCAAGCGATTTTTCGGCATACGAATAATCGGCCGTTCCGGGAGTACATTCATCAAACGCCATGATTATATCGGCGCCGATGCTTCGTTGAATGTCTACTACTTTTTCGGGCGTAAACAGATGCTTGGAACCATCGATATGCGAACGGAATTCGACGCCTTCTTCTTTTATTTTCCGGTTGCCGGTCAGTGAAAAAACCTGGAAGCCGCCGCTATCGGTGAGAATCGGCCGGTTCCAGCTGTTGAATCGGTGCAATCCGCCGGCCTGCTCCAAAATCTCAATTCCCGGACGAAGATACAAATGGTAGGTGTTACCCAAAATGATTTCCGCCCGGATATCGTTTTTCAATTCATTGATGTGTACAGCTTTTACCGTACCTTGCGTGCCGACCGGCATGAAAATAGGCGTTTCGATGATTCCGTGTCCGGTTGTAATTAGTCCCGCTCTGGCGCCGGAATAACTATCCGTATGTAGCAATTGAAATTGCATGAATTAGTTACTGTCTGCTTTCTTCATTTCTCCGCTTTCATAGTAGTTGACAAAAGCGTTCACTACTACTTTGTTTCCACCGGGCGTCGGATAATCGCCCGAGAAATACCAGTCGCCGCTATTATTAGGACATGCCCGGTGTAATCCTTCCAATGACTGGAATACTATTTTCACTTCCGTATGAATATCCTCCGGCGTCAGAATTTCTGCAATTTTATCGGTAATCTCTTCATCGGTAAACGGCTTGTAGATTTCTTTTACATGGTTTACTACCCATTCTTTCGGTAATTCCAGCTGTGCTTTGCAACTTTCGTATGTTTTATCGATAATCGATTGCAATCCCCGTTCTTTAAGCAAGGCGATCGCCGCGCGGAAGGCGACAAATTCATCCATACGCACCATATCAATTCCGTAACAATCGGGATAGCGGATTTGCGGCGATGAGGATACAATCACAATCTTTTTGGGTCCCAAGCGATTGAGTATATGAATGATGCTTTGCTTCAGGGTGGTTCCCCGAACGATACTGTCGTCGATAACGACCAGATTGTCTGTTCCTTCCCTGATAGACCCGTAGGTAATATCGTAAACGTGGGCGGCCAGGTCGTCGCGGCTGTTTCCTTCCGCAATAAAAGTCCGTAACTTGATGTCTTTCAACGCCACTTTTTCTTGCCGGATTTTTCTATTTAAGATATTGTCCAGATCTTCTTCCGACAGTTCATGAAGGCGCTCTTTTATTAACTGCTTTTTCTGTTCATTCAAATAGCATTCAAATCCTTCGACCATGCCGTAGAAAGCGACTTCGGCGGTATTGGGAATGAACGAAAAAACCGTATTATCCAAATCATTATCAATTGCTTCCAGGATCGGATTCAATAGCATGCGTCCCAACATCTTTCGTTCCTGATAAATATCTCTGTCGGAACCGCGTGAAAAATAAATCCGTTCGAAAGAACAGGGTTTCACATTCCGGGCCTCATGAATTTGTTCCAGAACTTTTTGCCCGTTTTGTTTTACAATAAAAGCCTGCCCCGGTTCCAATTCACATACTTCTTCGGTTTTGAGATCCATCACCGTTTGGATGACAGGCCGCTCGGATGCAATGACTGCAATTTCATCATTGTAATAATAAAAAGCAGGTCGAATTCCTTGAGGATCACGAAAAACGAACATATCGGTATTTCCGGTTATTCCGGCAATGACATATCCTCCGTCCCAACTTTGGGAAGAGCGACGCAAAACGTGGGCAATATCAATATTTTCAGCGATTATCCGGTTACGTGTTTCGCCATCGTTGTATTTTGATTTATGCAGTTCAAACAAATGCTGTACTTCATGGTCGAGGTAATAGCCCATCATTTCAAGCATCATCAACGTATCGGAATACAGGCGCGGGTGCTGCCCCTGATCGATGAGCTGGTCGAATATTTCATCCAGATTGGTGAGATTAAAGTTTCCGCAAAGCATTAAACTTCGTGACCGCCAGTTGCTTCTACGCAGGAACGGTTGTATGTAGCTGATTCCTGAACGGCCGGTAGTGCTGTAGCGCAAATGTCCCATATAGACTTCCCCACAGAAAGGAACATTCTCGCAAGGCGTTTCGGCCGGCGCATTCCGGATCTGACCGTAGGCAATTTTGAAAACTTCCTGGATGCCGGCGCTGCCCAATGCCCTTTCGCGTGAAATGTATTCCGTTCCGGGCTTTGCTTCTGCGCTCACACAACCGATTCCGGCGCCATCCTGCCCGCGGTTGTGCTGTTTCTCCATCATTAAATATAACTTGCTAAGTCCATAGTGCGAGTCGCCATATTTATTTATATAATAATCAATAGGTTTTAAAAGTCGTACCAGGGCGATACCGCATTCATGCTTGAGTTGCTCCATTGATTCGTATAGTTAATTAAAATTTCAAAGTATGCAAAGGTACGATTTATTCTTGGAAAATTCCCAAATTAGTTATAACTTTGTGCAATATTTAAACAATCATTTTTTACTCACTTAAAAATAATAGTATTATGGTAAATAGACGCGATTTTCTCAAGCAAGCCTCCTTGATGATGGCTGGCGGTTTAATCAGTAGCAGCATCCTTTCGAGTTGCAGCGGAGGTAAAGAAAAGAAACATATCGGTTTACAGCTTTATTCGTTACGCGACGATGTAAAAGACCTGGGTATCCAAAAGGTACTTAAAGTAGTTGCCGGTATGGGATATGTCAATCTTGAAACTGCCGGATACAACGACGGTAAAATTTACGATCTTCCTCCCTCCGATTTTAAGAAGATGGTCGATGATTTGGGTATGAAGGTTACGAGTGCCCACATGGCTCGCCCTGTGAGCGGAAACAAGGATGAAGACCTGGCATGGTGGAGCAAAGCCACGGAAGCACATGCGGCCGCAGGGTTGAAATACATGATTATGGCTTTTTCACCCTTAGGCGATGAACCTACGGCCGATAATGTGAAAAAGTACAGCGACTATTTCAACGCTGTTGGCTTGATTACCGCCGGCTCCAGCATTTCTTTCGGTTATCACAATCATGATTTCGAATTTCTAAATAAAATCGACGGAACTCCGATTTATGATTTACTGCTGGCAAATACCAGCCCCGATCATGTGATGTTTGAAAACGATGTCTATTGGTGTCAAAAAGGCGGCTGTAACCCGGTCGATTATTTGGTAAAATATCCTAAACGGATCAAATTACTCCATATTAAAGATGAAACGGTGATTGGCGAAAGCGGAACGATCGATTTCAAAGCTATTTTCAATCAGGCATACGCAAATAATGTGATCAAAGACTGGTATGTAGAAGTTGAACGTTACGACGACGGCAGCACGGCTCAAGCCGACGTGAAGAAAAGCTACGACTTCCTGGCTGCTGCCGATTTTGTGAAATAGGGTAATACCTTTTGAATATCTACACATTATAAAATTTGTAACTACTCACCTTCCTCCAATAGCTGGTATGAAACACATACATGAAGGCTCAACGTAAAAACAGGAGGAATGACATTCGGAACGGATTTGATCTCGGTAGCCCGACGTGAAACGTCGGGCTACTCTTAGTGAATCCGTTCTGGATTTTTTATTTCCACAACTTTTCATGATGACCTTACAAACACCCTAACGAATTTACATCATTTACAAATCCACATGTAATTTACATTTGCAATTAGTATTCATTGTAAATAAAATACGTCTGTAAACTGAGTTTATTTACATATAGCAATGATTCGTTTACGCAGGTAAATCGATTAAAATATGAAAATCACACTGTATTCTGTAAATTTCATTTTATCCTATATATGTGAAACTCAGAGCAGATAGGCTTGATTATTTAAATTAAAACTCCATATAATCATGCATTTATGTAAATTATTGGATGAAAAGAGGCTTTTCTATGTAAATTACAAGCAATAACAATAAATAAACCAGTCGAATAACTATTTTTATTAAAGTAAAAAATCAGGCCTTGTCATTGCCTGTTTTCACAAGTAAACAGCATTCTTTATTTGCAAATTTACATAAACTAATAGTTAATTTACCAAAGTAATTTGTTTATGCAATTAATTTTATTTACATTTGCAGCGTGAAACTGTTTACATTAATTACTTGATTTTTTAATCATTATGAGAGAGCGAATTAAACTAATCATGAAAGAAAAAGGATTGCGGCCTTCTTCTTTCGCTGATAAAACAGGACTTAGCCGCCCGACGATTTCTCAAATTTTAGGAGAGAATGGACGGAAAAATGATCCAAGCAAAAGTACGATAGATAAAATTCTGAAAGCGTTTCCCGATATTTCTCCTACCTGGTTTTATAGCGGTGAAGGACAGATGCTTAATCGAGAGCGACCGCTCATAAAACAGGCGCCATCCTCTTTACAAACCGACTTATTTGATGGTAAACAATCCGTAATCGATCGATCCGAAAAAGAAAAGCCCAAAAGTCAGGAAACTCCGCCTAAAGTGGAAGCGAAAGAACCGGAAATGAAGCCTTCAAATCCATCGGAAACAATTCCTGATTTAAATATCTCTGTTAATATTTCTAAAAAAATCGACAAAATAATAATCTATTTTAGCGACAAGACTTTTTTGTCCTTTATTTCGGAAAATAAATAAAATTTTGTAACTTTGCCGGTAAATTAACTTAAAGAAGAACAGTAAATAGTTAGGAATATGCGAGCAGTATCCGATTGGATGGTAAAAGAAAATATCCGGATTAACGAGAAATTTTCCTGGTTAAAGCTAACGCTTGACCGCGAAATACCGGAAATGTTGCCCGGACAATTTGTTCAGGTACGTGTCGACGATTCGCCCTCTACTTTCTTGCGCCGGCCGATTTCAGTGCATTTCATCGATAAAAAAGCCAATGAATTATGGCTATTGATCCAATTAATGGGTGCCGGCACCCGGCGGTTAGCTAAACTCGTTCCCGGCGATTTTCTCAATCTGATCTACCCTTTGGGAAACGGATTCTCGCTACCGGAAGATATCTTTACATCGCACGAAAAAAATAAAAAACTGCTGTTAGTCGGTGGTGGTGGTGGGGTAGCTCCTCTTCTTCATTTAGGTTCTCATCTATTGGATTTAGACTATAAACCCCTGTTTTTACTGGGAGCAAGATCGGAAAAAGACTTGCTTCAACTCGATGAATTTCGCAAATACGGCGAAGTTTATCTAACCACTGAAGATGGATCTTGTGGCGAGAAAGGCTTTGTAACCAATCATCCGGTTTTGGAATCCAATGATTTTGACTATGTCTATGTCTGTGGGCCCAAACCCATGATGATGGCCGTAGCCAAATACGCCCGCCAACATTCCATTCAGGGTGAAGTATCACTTGAAAATTTAATGGCTTGTGGAATAGGTGTTTGCCTTTGTTGCACAGAAAAAACAGTCTATGGAAATCAGCGCGTTTGCACCGAAGGTCCCGTAATGAATATAAACACATTAACATGGCAAATTTAAACGTAACGATTGGTAATTTAACCTTCCGGAATCCGGTGCTAATGGCTTCCGGAACGTTCGGATATGGAATGGAATTTGAAGATTTCATTGACTTTTCACAAATAGGGGGCATCGTTGTCAAAGGAACCACCTTGCATCCTCGCGAAGGAAACGATTACCCGCGAATGGCTGAAACAGCTTCGGGTATGCTAAATGCCGTCGGACTGCAAAACAAAGGCATTGATCATTTCATCGCCTATATCTATCCGCTAATCAAACAGTTGGATACCCATTTTATGGTGAATGTAAGCGGTTCTACTATTGAAGAATACGTCGCCTGTGCAGAAAAATTGAATGCATTGGATAAAATTCCTGCTATTGAATTAAACATATCCTGTCCCAATGTAAAACAGGGAGGAATGGCTTTCGGAACGGATGGAGCAACTGCCGCCCAAGTAGTAAAAGCGGTTCGAAAAGCATATCACCGCCTCCTGATCGTTAAACTGTCACCGAATGTCACCGACATTGTTTCAATAGCAAAAGCGGTTGAAGCAGAAGGAGCTGATGCCGTTTCTTTAATCAATACTTTAATGGGTATGGCCATTGACGCAGAAAAGATGAAACCGGTTTTATCGACCATTACCGGAGGATTATCGGGACCATGCATCAAGCCCGTCGCATTGCAAATGGTGTACCGCACAGCCAAAGCCATCCGGATTCCGGTGATAGGCATCGGTGGAATCTCCAATTGGAAAGATGCGGTTGAATTCATTTTAGCCGGCGCAACGGCTATTCAGATAGGAACGGCCAACTTCATTGATCCCACAGTCTCTATGAAAACCGTAGCGGGAATCGACGACTATTTGAACCGGCACGGATTCACATCCGTAAAGGAAATGATCGGTGGCCTTCAATAATGTAAACTCTCTAACTAAACAATTCACGAAAAGCATCTTCTACTTTTCTTACCGAAACAATTCGAATCGAAGCTTTCTTCGTATCAAATCCTTTTAAATTGTTTTGAGGAATAAGAATTTTGGTAAATCCCAATTTTTCTGCTTCCAAAATTCGTTGTTCTATCCGGTTCACCGGGCGAATTTCACCCGAAAGCCCGACTTCGCCCGACAGGCAAATTTCCCTATCGATGGCAATATCTAAACTGGAAGATAAAATTGCAGAAATGACTGCTAAATCCAAAGCCGGGTCGCTCACACGCAAGCCTCCGGCAATATTCAGAAAAACATCTTTTTGTATTAGTTTGAATCCGGCTCGCTTTTCAAGCACAGCCAACAGCATATTCATCCGCCGGATATCAAAGCCCGTTGCTGAACGTTGCGGCATTCCGTAAGCGGCCGTACTCACAAGGGATTGGGTTTCTATTAAAAAAGGGCGGATACCTTCAATGGTGGCAGCTACGGCGGCGCCGCTCAATCCTTCGTGATTTTGAGTTAGCAGCATTTCGGAAGGATTATTTACTTCCCGTAATCCGCTTTGACGCATTTCGTAAATTCCTAATTCGGAAGTAGATCCAAAACGGTTTTTCATACTGCGAAGAATCCGGTACATATAATGCCGGTCGCCTTCAAACTGCAAAACCGTATCTACAATATGTTCCAATACTTTAGGACCGGCAATCGTTCCCTCCTTCGTAATATGACCGATAAGTAGGGTAGGGGTATTCGTCTCTTTTGCAAACTTTAAGAGAGATACCGAGCATTCACGTACCTGGGAAACACTGCCCGGACTCGATTCCACACGTTCCGTATAAATGGTTTGAATAGAATCGATAATCAAAATATCCGGTTTCAGATTGCTAAGGTGTGTAATAATTTGTTCCCAATGGGTTTCACAGACAATGAAAAGATTTTCATTGCTTATTTCTAATCGTTCTGCTCTCAATTTCAATTGTTTTTCACTTTCTTCGCCCGAAACGTACAAGATTTTGTATGCGCTCAATTTCAATACGGTTTGCAATACCAATGTCGATTTACCAATACCCGGTTCACCTCCGATTAAAATCAGGGAGCCGGGAACCAATCCTCCGCCTAAAACCCGGTTTAATTCCTTGTCGCCGGTATCGATACGAATTTCATTTCCGGCTTGAATCTCTTGCAAAAGGACCGGTTTCGATGGCTGTGGGGTAAACGCATTACGGCTCAAAGACTCATTAAGCGGCGACGGCTTGGATACAAATTCTTCGACGTATGTATTCCATTCGCCGCATACCGGACATTTACCGATCCACTTGGGCGAATCATTGCCACACTGAGAACAAACAAAGGCGCTTTTTATTTTCGACATACTTCCTGTTTATTATTAACGATAAAAGATGGGTAAATAGGGCTGCTTGCCATTTTTCACCCTTTATTATTAAACATAATAGTAATTATACTTTTCTAATCCCTTTGTGAAAAGTTCAATTTCTATTTGCTTTTCTGAAACAAATTTACAACATATTTTTTAAACAAAAAAATAAGCTAAATCTTAAACTCTCACTTCAATCGGAATCTACATAAATAACCGCCAATTGTAGAAAATGCGGTTTAGCCAAAAAATATTTTGCCGGATTAAAAAAAAACTTGTAACTTCGTCCGTTCAAAAACGTTTCATTTTTATAATTAACAAATATGAAAAAGTACAATTTCAATGCGGGTCCTTCCATTTTACCTAAAGAAACAGTGGAAAATACAATAAAAGCAATTGAAGAATTTGCGGGTACAGGCATCGGGCTCATGGAAGTTAGTCATCGTTCCAAAGATTTTGAGGCGGTAGTCAACGAGGCCGTTGCTTTATTTAAAGAACTGCTTTCTATTCCCGACGGTTATTCCGTTCTATTTCTTGGCGGAGGAGCCAGTTTACAATTTTGCATGGTTCCTTTCAACTTGTTGGAAAAAAAGGCAGCTTATCTGAATACAGGAACTTGGGCAAACAAAGCGATGAAGGAAGCTAAACTTTTCGGCGAAGTGCTTGAAGTTGCCTCCTCCAAAGAAGCCAACTATACGTATATTCCTAAAAATTACACTATTCCGGCCGATGCGGATTATTTTCACATTACAACGAATAACACGATTTTCGGAACCGAACTTCATTCCGATATTGATTCTCCGGTACCTATGGTCGCCGATATGTCGTCCGATATTTTCTCGCGCCCGGTAGATGTCGGCAAATACGGATTAATTTATGGAGGCGCTCAGAAAAACCTGGGTCCTGCGGGAGTAACTTTCGTGATCGTCAAAGAGGAACTGTTAGGAAAAGTCACCCGACCACTCCCATCGATGTTGGATTATCGCACGTTTATTAAAGAAAATTCATTGTTCAATACCCCGCCTGTTGTTCCTATTTATGCCGCTTTGCAAACATTGAAATGGCTGAAAGCTTTAGGAGGCGTAAATGAAATGTATAATCGAAACAGGGAAAAAGCCGCTTTACTTTATACCGAAATCGATCGGAACAAACTGTTCAAAGGAACCGCTTTCGTTGAAGATCGTTCGCTGATGAATATTTGCTTCGTAATGAACGACGGTTACCAGGAATTGGAAGCTGAATTTCTCACATTCGCAGTTTCTCGCGGAATGGTAGGAATCAAAGGGCATCGTTCCGTAGGTGGCTTTCGTGCTTCGACTTACAATGCACTTCCTAAAGAAGCAGTTGAAGTTTTGGTTGAAACTATGCAGGAATTTGAAAAGAAACATTAATAAAAATAAGCACTATGCAAACAATAGACAAATTCAATTTTTCCGGACAAAAAGTCTTTATTCGCGTTGACTTCAACGTGCCTTTGGATGGAAACTTCAACATCACGGACGATACGCGTATCCGGGCTGCCATCCCTACCCTAAAAAAAATCCTTTCGGATGGAGGATGTGTCATTATTGGCTCCCATCTGGGACGCCCTACAGGAGTAAATCCTAAATATTCCTTAAAGCATATTATAGGTCGAATCACCGAATTAATCGGCACGAATGTCGATTTTGCCGGCGACTGTCTGGGACAGGAAGCCATTGATAAATCAGCCGCTTTGAAGCCCGGACAAGTTTTACTTTTGGAAAATCTCCGCTTCTATGCTGCCGAAGAAGGTAAACCCCGCGATTTAGCCGACGATGCGAGTGATGAAGTGATTGCGGCCGCTAAAAAAGCAGAAAAAGCCAACCAGAAAGAAATGGCTAAACAATTGGCTTCGTATGCAACGGTTTATGTGAACGACGCTTTTGGAACGGCTCACCGGGCACACGCTTCTACGGCCATCATAGCCGATTATTTCGACAGCGACCACAAATTATTCGGTTATGTAATGCAAAATGAAATTGATGCTGTGGAAAAAGTGATGAAAGATACCGCTCGTCCTTTCACTGCAATCATGGGTGGATCGAAAGTTTCTTCCAAAATAGATATTATCGAAAATCTATTAACAAAAGTGGATAACCTGATCATTACCGGTGGCATGATTTTCACCTTTACCAAAGCTTTAGGTGGTGAAATCGGAAATTCGATATGCGAAGACGATAAATTGGAATTAGCATTGTCTTTACTTGAAAAAGCCAACGAACTTAATATCAATCTGGTTTTAGCTGTCGACGCCCAAGCGGCCGACAGTTACAGCAACGATGCCAAGACGCAATTGGTTCCGGTAGATGCCATCCCCGATCAATGGATGGGGTTAGATATCGGTCCGGAAACAGAAAAGGTATATGCCAAAGTCATCGAAAACTCGAAAACAATTCTTTGGAATGGGCCAACCGGTGTTTTTGAATTTGAGAATTTCACGCACGGATCGCGAGCTGTCGGCGAAGCTATCGTTAAAGCCACCGAAAAAGGAGCTTTTTCATTAGTAGGTGGAGGTGATTCTGTCGCTTGCGTCAATAAATTCGGCATTGCCGACAAAATGTCGTACGTTTCTACCGGCGGTGGCGCCCTGTTAGAATTTATCGAAGGAAAGGTATTGCCGGGAATTAAAGCAATCAGAGGATATTAATAGTAATTATGAACAATGAATTATGAAAGATATGAAAAATAAAACGGTGATTTTCATGTTGCTTATTAGCTTGTTTACAGGCTTTCAAGCATTTTCACAATCCAAGGGCGATCAATTGATCGGCAATTATTACGTGATAAAAGAAGACACAAAATCCGAATCCCGCATCCAGATTTATAAGAACTCGGATGGAAAATACGAAGGGAAGATCGTTTGGCTTAAATATCCAAATCATCCGGACGGTACTCCAAAATACGATGAAAAAAACCCGAATCCTGAGTTGCGGAAAGTAAAATCCGATCAAGTCGTTTTATTGAAAAATTTTGTATTTGACGAAAAAAATAATGAATGGAACAGTGGAACAATCTATGACCCGGAAGAAGGGAAAACGTACAAATGCAAGTTAACATTCGAAACGTCCGTTAAACTGAAAGTTCGCGGGTATATCGGGTTTCCTGCCCTTGGAAAAACAATGTATTGGACCAAGGAAAATTAATTTATCATCCATCATTTTAAATAACAAGTATCATGAAAAATTTTATTTATTTATTCGTATGTTTATTATCTGTAATGAACATATCCGCTCAGACAAAGCCGAGTACGCAATGGTTTGAAGATGCGCGTTTTGGAATGTTTATCCATTTCGGTGTTTACAGCGTGTTAGGCAATGGAGAATGGGTCATGAACAATCGTCCGGTTACCGGTTCCGATTACAGGCGTTTGCAAGATATATTTAACCCGCAGGCTTTTGATGCGAAAGAATGGGTGAAAATCGCTAAAGACGCAGGTATGAAATATATTACCTTTACATCGCGCCATCACGACGGATTCAGCAACTGGAATACGAAACAATCGGATTGGAACATCATGAACACGCCCTACGGCAAAGACCTGATTAAGCAATTAGCCGATGAATGCCATAAACAAGACATAAAATTAGTATTGTATTATTCACTGTTGGATTGGATGCGCCCCGATTATCAATACGAAACCGGACGCACGGGACAAAAGGCGGGACGAACACAAAAAAGCGACTGGAATTCATACATTCATTTTATGAAAGCGCAACTCACCGAATTGCTTACCAATTACGGCCCGATTGCCGGTATTTGGTTCGATGGTCATTGGGATCAGACTTCCGACGGAAATCGTACTTCCCACGAAACAGCCGTTGACTGGCATTATCCCGAAATTTATGCTTTGATTCACCAATTGCAACCGCAATGCTTAGTCGCAAACAATCATCATCTCCCTCCCCTACCCGGCGAAGATTATCAAATTTTTGAACGCGACGTTCCGGGACAAAACCAATCCGGGTTAAGTGGCCAGGAAGTTTCTCACCTTCCGTTGGAAACCTGTGAAACGTTGAACGATAACTGGGGTTTTTCCATCACGGACGATAACTTCAAATCGCCCAAGCAAATCATTCAGTTATTGGTGCGAACAGCCGGAACCGGAGCCAACCTGCTGCTCAATGTAGGTCCGATGCCGAACGGTAAAATTCAACCCGAGTTTGTCGAACGCCTCCAGCAAGTAGGCGATTGGATGAAAAAATATGGCTATACCCTATATAAAACCAAACAGGGTTTTGTTGCTCCTCAAACATGGGGTGTAAGCACCTGTAATGGTAAAACACAATATATTCATATTTTAGATAACAATACATCAACACTTACTTTAAATATTCCGGGATTCCTATCGGCGAAAGGAATCAATTTTGATCAACCCATCGTTTGGAAAAAAGACAAAAAAACAGGAAATATTGTTTTCGCATTCAAAGGTAGCTTAGATGATATTGACTCAATTATTGAAGTACAAACAAAATAGATTGTTACATCGCGTCATAAAAATAACTTAACACCGACTTAATGATTTGGAATGAAACAATGGAATGCATGTCCCGAAAAGACATGCGGAAACTTCAGGAAATCCGGCTGAAAAGAACAGTCGAACGTGTTTATCACAATTGCGAACCGTATCGGAAAAGGATGCAAGAAAAAGGCATTACTCCTGCCGATATCCAATCTTTGGACGATATAGTCCTATTACCCTTCACCTCTAAAAAGGATTTACGTGATTATTATCCTTTTCAACTGTTAAGCGTTCCTTTGTCGGAAATTGTTCGCATACAAGCTTCTTCCGGTACAACAGGTAAACCGGTGGTTGTAGGATATACGCGCAACGATCTGAATATTTGGGGAGAAGTAGGCGCTCGCTGTTTTACGGCTTACGGATTAGGAAAGAACGACGTGGTGCAGGTATCCTATGGATACGGCCTGTTCACCGGCGGATTAGGCGCTCACGGTGCTATCGAAACGATTGGAGGTACCGTTATTCCCATGTCGACCGGTAACACGGAAAAACAAATTCTCCTGATGCACGACTTGGGCGCTGTCGGATTAGCCTGTACCCCTTCGTATGCTTTGTTTTTGGCCGACGCCCTACTCGACTCCGGAATCCCTCGATCGGATTTTCAACTGAAAGTCGGCGCTTTCGGAGCTGAACCCTGGACGGAAGGAATGCGTAACGAATTGGAAGAAAAATTAGGTATCAAAGCGTACGACATCTACGGTTTGACTGAAGTCATCGGACCGGGCGTCGGGCATGAATGCGAGTGCCAACACGGTACACATCTTTGCGAAGATCATTTCTATCCGGAAATTGTTAATCCGGCTACCGGCGAACCGCTTCCTCCGGGTGAAACCGGTGAATTGGTGTTTTCTACCATTACGAAAGAAGGAATGCCCCTGCTACGATTCCGCACCAGGGATTTAACAAGTTTGAATTATGAACCTTGTGCTTGCGGTCGCACCTCTGTGCGGATGAATCGTATTTTAGGGCGTAGCGATGATATGCTGATTATTCGAGGCGTAAACGTATTTCCCTCTCAGGTGGAAAGTGTTATTTGTGAAATGCCGCAATTGGAACCTCATTATTTGTTAATTGTCGATCGAATCAATAATATGGACACGTTTGAAGTACAGGTCGAAGTAAAAGAAGAATTTTATTCGGATGAGGTAAACAAAATGCTCCATTTGAGAAAGCAAATCGTGCACCGGCTGCAAAGTGTGCTGACTATTTCTCCCGAAGTACGTTTGGTTGAACCGCGCACTATCGAACGAAGTCAAGGGAAAGCCAAACGCGTCATCGATAAGAGAAGTTTCATTAAATAATAAAATGCTATGTTAATCAAACAATTATCAATTTTTTTAGAAAATAAGAAAGGTCGTTTTACGGAAGTAACATCTATATTAGGGGAAGCGGGCATCAACATGACCGCTTTCACGGTAGCTGAAAACTCAGACTTTGGTATTGTACGTTTACTTGTTTCCGATCCGGAAAAAGCGAGAGATATCCTGCGAGAAAATAAATATGCCGTTAGCGTTACGGATGTGATTTGCTTACATACAGCCAATGAACCGGGATCGCTGTCGAAAATAGTGAAAATCATTGCTCAAGCGGATATTTCTATCGAATACATGTATGCTTTCTCCTTAGGCAACAGAGCCGTTGTCGTTATTCGCCCCGATGATTTAAATAAAGCAATGTCGGTGTTATCCGAAAATAAAGTGGAATTATTGGCTTCCGGCGAATTGTTTACGTTGTGATGAAGATACACTCTTTTTTACAAAAAAAAACGAATTATTTTTTCAGAATTAAAAAAAAGTTTCTACCTTTGCGCCGCAAAATAGAAAATAGTATAAACTAAATATTTGTTCATTATGGACGAGGGACCGTATCCGAGTTGTAGCAAAACGAAAGTATTAACACTTCTGTAAGGATACCCTTTGTCGCCTCCTTGCAGAGCTCTAATCAGTAAGGAGAATAACGAATGACAAAAACAAGTTTGAAAAAAAGACCTTTTCAATACAATAGCGAAAAGGCATTGAGTATCGCTTCCCAATCGGCACAAAACGTATATACGTTTTTGGAAACTTCACGCGCCGGACTATCCGAAGACGAAATAGAAGACCGTAGAAAACAATACGGCGAAAATGAAATTGCCCGCGAACAGCGCGACAAAGGCTTAGTAATGTTTATCAAAACATTTATCAATCCGTTTATAGGCATTTTGATGGGACTTGCGCTCGTATCGCTGGTTATCGATGTGTTGATGGCCGATCCGCAAGACCGCGACTGGGCGACGGTGATCATTATCAGCACGATGGTATTGCTCAGCGCTATTCTGCGCTTCAGGCAGGAATGGAAATCGAGCGTCGCGTCGGAAGCTCTGCAAAAGATGGTTAATAACACGGCTTCGGTTTATCGCGAAGGCGCAACCGAAAGCCGTGAAATCAACATTTCCGAATTAGTGCCGGGCGATGTAGTTTATCTGGCTGCCGGAGATATGATTCCGGCCGATATGCGCATTGTTGAATCCAAAGACTTGTTTATCAGTCAATCTTCCCTCACCGGTGAATCGGATGCCATTGAAAAAACACCTGAACTTAACAGCGAATCCAAAAACATCATCGATTGTAACAATATCTGTTTTATGGGTTCAAACGTAGTCAGCGGTTCGGCAATCGGCGTGGTGTTTCAAACGGGACAATTGACCTATCTCGGCACAATTGCTAAAAGTTTAGTTGGCGTTCGGGCGCAAACGAGTTTCGACAAGGGAATAAATAAGGTCAGCTTGCTACTCATCCGCTTTATGCTGGTGATGGTTCCTTTTGTTTTCATAATTAATGGAATAACCAAACATAACTGGTTTGATGCCTTCATATTTGCGGTTTCCGTAGCGGTGGGACTTACGCCGGAAATGCTTCCGATGATTGTTACTTCCAATCTGGCAAAAGGAGCCATTAAAATGTCGAAGCGAAAAACGATTGTCAAAAATCTGAATGCGATCCAGAGCTTTGGAGCAATGAATATTCTTTGCACCGACAAAACCGGAACGTTGACGCAAGACAAAATCATTTTGGAACGATACCTGAACGTAACCGGAAAAGAAGATATACGGGTGTTGCGACATGCTTATTTTAACAGTTTTTTCCAGACAGGACTAAAAAACTTGATGGATAAAGCCATTTTGGCGCACGTAAGAGATCTGGGGTATGAAAATTTGGAAGAACTATACCAGAAAATTGACGAAATACCCTTCGATTTCACACGACGGCGAATGTCGGTAGTGGTTGAAGACACTGCAGGTAAGCGACAGATCATTACAAAAGGCGCGATTGAAGAGATGCTGGCAATATGCAGCCATGCCGAATATAATGACGAAATCTTGCCGATAACGCAAGAATTGCGCGAAATTATCTTGCGCGAAAGCTTGGATATGAATGACGATGGCATGCGGGTATTAGGCGTGGCTCATAAAAGTTGGATAGAAAAAAATCATTCTTTTGCGATAGAAGACGAATCGGGTATGGTACTTATCGGATTTTTGGCTTTTCTCGACCCGCCCAAAGATTCCGCTCAAAGTGCCATTCAGCAATTGCAGGCAAACGGAGTGGAAGTGAAAGTGTTGTCGGGCGACAACGAGGCCGTAGTGAAATCCATCTGCCGGCATGTGGGTGTCGATATAACCCACGCATTGAATGGAAACGAAATTGAAACAATGGCCGATGAAGTCTTAAACACTCGCATCGGAGAAGTCAAAATCTTTTCCAAACTGACGCCAATGCAGAAAACCCGTATCATCACGTTGCTACAAAATCAAGGCAATACGGTAGGTTTTATGGGCGATGGCATCAACGATGCTTCGGCGTTGAGGCAATCAGACATCGGTATTTCCGTAGATACGGCGGTGGATATTGCCAAAGAAAGCGCAGATATTATTCTTCTCGAAAAAGATTTAATGGTATTGGAAAAAGGAGTGATCGAAGGGCGCAAAATTTTTGGTAACATTATGAAATACATAAAGATGACTGCAAGCTCCAACTTTGGAAATATGTTCAGTGTATTGGCTGCAAGCGCATTTTTACCTTTTCTGCCGATGATGCCGATTCAAATTCTTATACAGAATTTGCTATACGATACTTCTCAAACGGCCATTCCGTTCGACCGTGTGGATATGGAATACCTGAGGGTGCCACGCAAATGGAATGCTTCCGATTTAAGCCGCTTTATGATTTATATCGGCCCCATCAGTTCTATTTTCGATATCACTACCTATTTGCTGATGTTTTTCATCATCGGGCCAATGGCTTTCGGTGGAGTTACCTATCATTTATTAGATGGCGCCCAACAACATGTTTTTGCAAGTTTATTCCAATCCGGCTGGTTTATCGAAGGATTGCTTTCGCAAACATTGATTGTGCACATGATTCGCACCCGCAAAATACCGTTCTTTCAGAGTAGCGCATCGTTGTCGCTTACATTAGCGACACTTACGGTGATGGCTGTCGGAGTGGCGCTGCCATTTACCTCCATTGGTACAAAAATTGGGCTTGTTCCGCTACCGTTGCATTATTTCCCCTGGCTTGTTGCTACCTTACTCTGTTATTGTGTTCTGACGCAAATTATCAAACAATGGTATATCCGAAGGTTTACCCGATGGTTGTAAAATTTATGTTTACTTCATTGGCTCTTCCTGTAACTCATCACCGCCCAAGTATTGAGCACAACAGCAAAAACCCCCAGCGCCAGCAACTGTTTCGTCAAATGACCAATCGAACTGCCTTTCAGATAAGCCATCCGCATGATTTCAATGAAAT
>Ga0123357_10002711_pt1 | contig 19947 bp, 13 predicted proteins | sample TergutEmb28metaG_FD_89873 | JGI IMG/M metagenome (GOLD analysis project Ga0123357, IMG submission 89873) | Embiratermes neotenicus P4 segment gut microbial communities from Petit-Saut dam, French Guiana - Emb289 P4 | ecosystem: Host-associated > Arthropoda: Insects > Digestive system > Gut ...
TACTGGCAGTCGAGGAGTGCGGATCAGCGGACAGCAGTTGTATAGACCGTGTTCCGACGTACAGTGCAAGACTACTGGCTACCCACTCCATTCGCATCTTTCCCCTTCACTTCCCCTCCCGTGCGTCACCATGTGCCATCAGGTTCTGAACGCGCTATACAATATGTTGCACCTCTTGGATATCAGGCCCACGCTGCATGAAATCGGACCTGCATTGTACGAGAGCAGGCCTGCACCCTGTTTAGTCAGAGACACTACTGACAATTATGTCTCAATTGTCCACCACAAAATTTCAAGCTGTCAGGGGTAAAGCAGCCGAAATGTGAAGCTGACCACTTGCGTCCGTCTGTTGTAGCCACAGCAGTGTTTAGTTTTATCCATCTCAGATCTAAAAATGCAATTTTATATGTGTAAAGCTTGGTCTCTCATGTTAAGGCAATAAGGTATTCAAAAACAGGGTGTCGAGGTCCTAAGAGGATGAGGGCAATAAGGGGTTAAAGAAAATAACGTAGTGAAGAGCCTCAAAGTTTGCACCCCTCGCCAAATGTAATAAGGGTGAAAATTTTGGTGGAGGATAAGATGGGCAAGGTATGAAGGAGAAGTGTTTATGCAATTTTCTTCAGAGAGTCTGAATGGAAGGTAATTCTTTTAACACCTAAAGGTAGGTGATGGGATGATATTACAATGGTTTTTTGAGAAACAGGATGAGAAGATTCGCACTAGATTTGTCTAATTCAAGATAGATTGTGATGGTGGGTTGTTGTGCACACGAAAATGAAACGTATGATTTTGTTAAAGGCAAAGAATTTCGTAACTGTCTGTGAGCGACTATCAGCTTTACAAGTAGGACTCATTTCCATGACGTTGGTGAGGAATGCGTGGGGTCTGTGCGTCCACTCCCAACGCATGTTACTAGCTTGGAATATCGCTGATTTTTTTTATCCTAATATTAATATTTGTTACTGAAATTTTAGTTCGAATATAACTTGTTAGAAAGTGTGTCATCTTATTTTGATTACGACAGTACCTGGGCTCAACTGTTGTGAAAGAGCTCAGAGGAACAGAGTCGACCAAGAAGTCCATTCAGAAGCTGAAGAAGTCATCCTCCACCAGAGATGCTAAGGGGACCCCTGACATCATACTGGCCATATCATATCGAGGCGTTAAGTTCCTCAACGCACTCACCAAGGTATGTAAGATATGTCCTTCAGTAATATTTCGCCCCCCGGTTTTCCGTCTAGTTCATACCTTGTGGTAAATACCCCACCTTTACGGGGTATGTTGTAATATATTTATAAATAAAGAAGTCTATTCATTTTTTTTTTCATTTTCGTACCGTGCGTCTTGACATTATCAAAGTTTTATTTATTCACCAACTGATGCGCTAGTGAGTTGTCTAAAAAAACAGTATTAACATTTACATTAAAACAACTCCGACATGTTTCGGTTTATGATGGTGCAACTGTTACACCGAAACATGTCGGAGCTGTTTTAATGTAAATTTTAATACTTTCTGTACATTCTTTATACAGAGAACTTGTTTCATTACTCTAATGGTTTTCTAGAGAATTTAAAGTGCTCGAACGCTTAGATTTCTTCGTCATGCGAACCACCGCTAAAATTTTTCGTCTTTTAGTTGAAAAGCAATGCAGACATACAGAACGAACACAAACCCACCTGTTTTCTATCGCAGTAGTAGTACAGATATGCATAGTTTCTTCAAATGAGGCATTATGTGAGGTGTAGTGCTTTGAAAACCTGCTGTCACCTGTAATGTTTACCCGATCTTCGCCTGGTGATCGTTCTCAGGAACTGGTTTGTGAACACGAGATACGTAACATCCACTGTGCCTGCCAGGACGCTGACGACCTCACTCACTTCGCGTACATCACCAAGGACCACACCAGTAAGAGTCACTACTGCCACGTGTTCTGCGTTCAGACCATGGTACGTGACATTTTAGCAACTTAAAGATTCCATGTACTGTAATTTTACGTACAGACGAGTCTTGATGATTGTGCACAGTGGCAGTTTGGCGGGTCGTGGTGGCCAGTAACCAACTCCTTGGTGCACAGACCTCATTGAGATGCTGACAGTCGCTCATGTGGTCAAGAAAGTCCCTGTCCTTATGGAACATAAAGATTCCTTGCCATATTCACGACAACTTGCCACTGTACCCTATCCTGAGCCATATTAGTCCGTTCCACGCAATCACACTCTGTTGTAAGGAGAGATACATTTAATCTTTTCATATACGCGTTTGTCTGCCAGATGGACTATTCCGTTCAGAAGGAAATAAGCGCGTGGGAATTGGAGGATGTTGACCTTTGTACCCATGCCCGGCCTGGATCGCATTCCCTAAAAATCCGCTGCCCAGATTTTCTTTCAAGAAAAAGAAGAACTGAAATTCAAGAATTCGATCTGGCATGCAGGAAAGAGCCTGAAAGTCTACCCACCAGTTTTTATTCGTCCTTGTAAAAAGTAAACTGCACGTAGAGTACTTTGTGTAGAGGTCATGTCTTTCTGTCTGTCTTGTGTGGCTTAGCGTCTATAGCGATTATTTTAATTCACCGTGGGAGATTCCACGACAAGATGCTGGACTGTTGATGTTCAGTACTTTTTCCATAATAAAATTTACTTGACTTTACTTGAAGCCATAAAGAAGACTAAGATAAGCGCGATGAACTGCAAGGAACGCCGTTGGCAGTATTGTTATCTACATTTCCGATTTTCTAGCGCAGAGTCATAATTACATAATTTGTCAATCAAGCGAGTATCTTATTATACGAAAGTCTGATACGTAGTGAGCTCTTTGATTCAATGTCTTCAGCTTATTAATTTATTTTTTGTTTCTGGATTCGCTTTAAAGCATAAAGTCTAGCAAGGGTTACGCCAGTGGTTTATAATGTATATAATGTTAGTATATAGGCATAATCGCTGAAGACGCTTTTCTTTTTCTTGCAGGACCAGGCTACAGAAGTCATTCTCACTTTAGGGCAAGCTTTCGAAGTAGCTTACCAGATGGCACTACGAGACCAGTTTGCTGGCAATCGTGGAGTTAGCAACAGCAATGGAGGTTGCCACGTGCGATCGCAGTCAGCGACTCACATCCTCACAGCACCAATCGTGTCTCAGCCAGGGACCAACTCTTCTGGTCAAAGCAATCATTTCCGCTCGCTCTCCGTCAATGAGATCAAAGTTAATGGTCAAGATAATACCAGAGACCTGTCTTCTCCACAGCAGCGGTCACCTACCGATAAGGAAGTCCATGATGATGGACAGAACCCGACCGCTGGAGATGAAACAACGGATGTGAGGCCTGAAGCTTCAAAAGGAAATCAAGTGTCTCAAGCGCCCATAGTAGTTACAGAAGAACTCTAACTGGAGGTGTTGAAACGCGATATACGAGTACGTTTGGGAGATTCCGATTGTAACGTTTTGTTCCCGAACATAAGCCGTGTGACCGACTCACGAATATCAGCATGCTAAATTATTCCCAGTGCTTGTTTTTGGTGGACTTTGTTCGTAGACTTATTACCTTTGACGTCGTTTTACAAAGGCATAAGAGGGACCTGATCGGTAGGGTCCGTTATATTTAGTTGTAATCGTTGAACTTTTGCGGAAGGTGAGATCAAAGCAAATTTTCAAAGCGTGTTTGGCGTTGTCACAACGAAAATTTCCGAAGATACGCCTGTTTACCTCGCCATGTCTGTCTGTCTGTCTATCCAAATGTAACAACTCGAAATCTGGTGAGCGGATTTTCGTGAAATTTTATGTTGCTGTTTACTGAAATGTTTATTTACACATTCCAATTTTTTGTTAAAGTAGAACAACAACAGAGATGAAGACCGCGCATTTCGAGCCTGACTTGCTAAATGTTCATCGGAACAAAAATCGCTCATTTGCGACAAGAGTGTCACAGCTCAAAATGTGTGATTTTTCAAGAGAGACTTTTAAGTGTTTTGAAGAGCTATAATTTTCTATGAGTGCAACGACGACACAACTGCTTTCCAGCGGCGAGTTTTGCAAACTGCGTTATGACACCATACCTGTTAAAAGTGCATCTGCAAACGTTTCTTTCTATACCAATAACTCAAAAATGCCAAATTTTGAGTTGTGACACTCTTGTCGCAAATGAGCGAAATATTGGGAAGAAACGTTGTAGAGAAACATAAATACACCTTCTGTATGTGGAATACTGCGCGATTCCCTTAACTTCTACGGTTTGCGGATTGTGTTTAAAAGAGTGAGCGAGCGTTTCAAAGTTGCGACGTTATTCTTGCAGCTAGAGCTTAGTTAATGCCGAAAGTATTACGATTCACGCGCAGGTATGTCAAAGACTATTCCCATATTATTCTGTAAACCTTGTGTCCATCAAAAATCTTTCTTAGTGTCTGAAGTAAGAATTTTACTACTCATGACAGAATTTACCAAAAAGACATTTCAAAAATTCAGATTTTATGTCCAGGTTTGCCCTTACGACTCCAGCGTTTTCTGTAAATTTTGAAGCGCCTGTGTCGCAGAAATCTGATGTTTGTTCGGTTGTGGAATTTCGATTTCAATACCGAATTTGTCAGACACTCTCGGTTTTTTTGGGAGGGGGAGAGGGGGGGTTCCTATCCTTGTATTATGTGTGAGTATCCCAAGTAAATACATATTTTAAATGGTGTAACCGTATTTTGAAGATTCCTTTATTTAGAGAAACTGTTCGGAAGTTTTATCTCATACATCCTCCCACATGGCAACGCGATTTTTAAATGGGCAGCTAAGTTGATACTGTTTAATAACTTAACCATTTAAAGCACGGTAGTTACTGTGTGTCGCGCGTGCTGTAACACTGCCCGTAGTGCCCATGTAGTGTATTCACGTGTTTCAAATGATTCGCATAGTAAGCAGCTGTTATTTACATGAACACCTTAATCGATCGGGCTTTGTAATGGAGGCATTGTGTGTGTGTGTGTTTGTGTGCGTGCGTGCGTGCGTGCTGTGAGGTGCGAACTGAAGTTTTATATCTTATTTACTCCAATTTCAAGCCTGGCAGGATTCACGTATTTGAACCCTGGACTGCTGGCTAGAAATGAGTATCAATGGGGAAGGTTCAGCGACTGGCCGACACGCGACCGTGATTTTCCGCGTTTTTCCTCAGTCATAGAACTGATGCTCAGTTGGTACACGAAGTACGCCTCGCATTGCGTTCTTCTCACGCAGCTTTTGCAGCGACAGTAACAAATTTCTATTGAATACAGCGAAGTATTACTGTCAAACACACCTCTTTAATGTTCGTTATTTTTGCTACATATTTCAGTTCAGGGAACCATCATCGGGCATTTCTTTACAAAAATTTTAAACACATAAGTACATTTGCGTTATGAATTGTTTCTTTATTCCTTCTTTTCGGGCTTTAAAGGGTTAAATTATTGACTGCTGTATATAAGTAACCTACATTTACCAAAGTGGGAATATAGGAACGGTGTTTCAAAATATGTGAAGAAGGGTATTTAGGGAACAAATAAGTGAAATCTGTATAATCCCTTACCAATTTTTACACATACAATTTAAGCACATCGTTTACCGATAAATATCGTCTTAAAATCTAGCACCAGCAGGATATGATTTTGTTTCCCGTTTGTCAATTAGTGATGCAATTATACATTTTACAGATCACATATTGTGTGTGTAACATATTTTATGTGTGTGTGTGTGTGTGTGTGTGTGTGTGTGTGTGTGGAACAGAATGGTAACTTTCCTTACTGTGCTGTGTTCGAATTATTAGCCTGTAGAGCGTGACACTTGTGCCGAGATTATATATACATGTAGATATGAACGATATATTGTGCCATATCTGTTTAGCTCTCTCTCTTTTTTGGCACAGCCGCCCTCGTCAGATGACTGTTGTATATGGATGTATATGAATGTGGCAGCCATGCCGTATTCACAGAAGCACAATTGGGCGCGTGTACCACTGTCACCTTCAGCAGTTCTGTATAGATGACTACATACTGACCGACTTGTGCCAGTACTGCGGTACAGTTTTTGGATGAGATTCCAGTCATCATTCTCAACCATAATGCTTTAAGTGCATGAATATACACCGACATTTTAATTCGAATATTATTCCTTCCTTGTAGTTCCAACCGCCGTATGTTATGGTATTAACAGGGAAGGCAGCAATATCCTGGCCGAAGACCGAGTATACTTCTGGGTGTTCTAAATGAAGTATGAATTTTCGTGTGAAGAAAACCAACTTGATGCGCTATTTATCATCAGTATATTTCGTCAATCAACCTCTACATGTTTCGGGCGTATTTATAGCCCATCATCAGAAAGTACACCGTTGACTGTCTGTTGTCCTGGTTGGACCATAAACTAAAAATAACAATAAGTACCAGTTGTTGTATACATACGGTGCACCTCCGGGTGATGGGCTGCAAATACACCCGAAACATGTAGAGGTTGATTGACGAAATATGCTGAGGATAAATAATGCATCAAGTTGGTTTTCTTTACACGAATATACGGAGATGCACGGGTAACGAAAACATGAAGTATGAACATTCTGCATCTGTTACTGCACTGTAGTTAATATTTTATTTGCATTTTACATGTTTTCACTGTAGGATGGGGTACACAAAGCGGGAAGGGGAGTGGACGAAATGACCAGTGGGTAATTTCGAATTGAGGACGTTTTTCATTTCTCTTGGAATCACTGGGCGTAACGCTAACATGTTTACATTTCTACTTAAAATGTAAATATGATAGTTGTAAACTAATATTTCTAATGGAGAAAAATGGGTTTTAATCCTCGTCTTTGTTCTTTTTACGTTACCTTTTTATTAATTATATAGAGTGTTTTCTAAAGCATTTCGTCCAAACGCTGCAGTGCTGCTGTTCGTAGAGACAGCTGTATCATGTAGCTGGTTCCTCTGATAGCCATGGTTTGGGATCAAAGTTTCATTATCCTTGCTCTCAGAACTTTATTAATACCTCAAGTGAAAGTGTCGCCGCGCTTAATTGTGCATCATTCCATGAATGCTGCTTAGCTCCAGTAGTTCTTCTCCTCGGCGCAAGATGTACGTAGTTGTTAGCTTCACACCCAATTCGCATTTAGTAAGAGGCCGAGTTAGCCTGGGAGCTGATTTGGTTGCTGGAAGTAGTACAAAATATTCTGTACCTGCCAGGGATCGAACCCTGATGATCCATTCCGTGGTCAGTCACTATTCTTAATTTTTTCTAAACGTTATTTATCAAACCTCATTGCCTTGTACATACGTGTGAGGATTTTTTTAACACTTATCTAATTGACCCAAACACATACTCGTTCAAATACTCCCTCGAGTCTCGATCCGCATTTCCTGCAATATCACTAACTCTGCATGCTCACACTCCGTTAGTTCTCATAGGTCGCCATCCGTTTCCGCCATCTTACATGTCTTCCACTAACTCTTCTCAAAGTCCATGTAGTCTTGAAACGTCAGCGCAATCCTGCCGGTGACGATATGGCGTACCATTTGTCCAGGAGCCACATTACTTGCCGCATTACACGTCTACCGAGACCATTAAAGAAAATTCGGACAATATCAGCCGCTGGTTGGGAATGCATCGGGGACCAGTTCGCATTAACATCGTCACCCTCATTCGCGTCCAGGAACAGATTTCAGCTTACGTCTAACATGTCGTCAAACGATGGCTAACAAAATCCTTTTGCGCACATTCCATACATATAGCAGATTCTTAACTTATGGCGCTAATGTGCGTCTAATAATGCCATGTATCATCTATACCATGTCGATCTAATACTATCGTGTAGATAAGATTGGCAGACATTATTCCACACCCTGGACCAGTCAGGAGACGGATTGATCAGTACAATTCACATTGGTGTAAGCTGACGCACTTCTGGCGTCATCCCCCTCAGAGTGCTATAAATCCGACGCTTCATTGCGCGTGAAAAGTCATCTGCTTTTGGGTGTATATTGCTACTCCGTTCATGAAGAAGTTCTTGTACGTGTTTATTCAAGGTTTCGAAGAATAACCTGCAAGTGGGGCGGGTTTTGCATCACCATAATCACCTTCCAAACCGCAAACCAGTTGGCCGCAAGTGACCCCATACCGCTGTATTGGCGCCGCCCTCACACTAGAGACATTGTTAAACTTTTCGCAGCTATATGAATGAGACCCCCTCCCACCCTCTTGCGCCCGCCTTTGAAGCGTAGAAACTAGAATACGAAATGCCTTCGCTTGTCGTAGGAACCACAACATTTCCATTGGTACACTTCGCGTCACATTCTGTGCCATGTGCCAGAGCTTCTAAAGAAGGAAGGTATGCATGGATCTGTCTTAGATATAAGTTTCGAAGATAAGTCTCACGCGCCAGATATTGTGTCCTCTGCGTTACTGCAATCCATGACAAACGCACTGTCTCCCAAACCGGTCTTTCAAAGCGCATTCCAAGTATCTTTGTCTCCTGCCGGTATGGGATCCCAATTATGGCCCTCGTTGTCTGCCATGGCCCCGGTGTTGCCTTAGATGTTTAATATTTAGACGTTTGCCAAGGGCCCGCATGTAGTGTGGTAGTATTCGACCACAATATCTATTTCAGAAGGGTCCATCAAGAGAATCGTCACGTCGTCCGCCTACGCGGTCACCACCATATGTGTTTGGACCGTGTTGATCTGCCTACCGTTTGTGTGTCGCTATACCCTGTGTACAAGAGAGTTCAGCGCCAAATTGAGTAGAATTACGTTGAGGGGACAGCCCTGCCGAATGGAACTTCTTATCGGTATTGGTCTTGAACATTGACCATTTATCTGAATCTTCGATATTGTGTCCCCATTAAGAGACTTCAGCTGATGACTTGGTTATTGTATTCACACGCTCTTAGAATGATGAACATATATGCTTGAGATATACGCTCAGACGCAGCAGAGAGGTCCACGGAAGTCAGGCAAAACGGCTTACTGTCAGTTCAGCGCAGGCGTTATCGTCTCGTTGTCCGCAAGAGCGTCAAACGTGTCACGATCCGGAACCCTGCAGTGTTTCCCCGAACGTATGATGTCAGGGAGGGATGTTCGTAGCCGGTTGGCAGTTAAATTCGCTAGTGTTTTATAGTCGGTGTTTAGTAACGTTATTGGCAGAGATTCCTATAGTGCTGTCGGTTGCGCGTTTTCAGGAATTCACTAATATCCCTATTTTCTGGTCAGCTTGAATACCGCCCTGCAGGAGAATTTCATTGTAAACAACATATCCTCTTTGATATATTGCCACATCATGGCACAAAATTCCAGACGCAATCCATCCATCCACAGGGATTTTCGCTTCGCTCCTCGCCCAGTTATGCTACACACAACATTTTTTTGTAATTGGCTGTAGACGGCTGTCATCAACGTCTGCCAGTGCCAGTCCACGTACCATGCTCCTCAGTTCGATGATGCAGTGATTCTCCACAACTCTAGTATCGAATTTATCCCTAAAGAATTGGACAGAGGTTCCCCAAATGCCAGCGTGCTCGTGTGTACCACACGCAGAATTTATTCTCCGATGTAGCACGCATTTGCTGTTGGCGCTGTGCCTGCAGCACGTGATAAATCGACGTCCTCTTTCCCGAAATGTACCCCGTTTACATCCCTCTCACGGCGGAGCGACTGCATCTTCTACTTGTGGACACTTGTGATTTTCGCTTTGAGATACTTCAGCCCTCCATGACGGTGACACTGGGGCCTGCACGACGTTGTAAATTCACGCGTATAGAAAATTTTCCTGTCGTCTGTTATATCTCGACCTACACTGTCTCTCTGTCTGAAATAAATCTCGTATGCATAGCTTCGCATATCTGGCCCACAAAAAGCGACTTGAATAATGCTGTTGTGCATGCCTTCACTTCAACCATTCATTCTGGAACCGGACCTATATCCCATTCCCTGATAACTAATGTTAAATTTCCAAGTTTCTACTCCTCGACCTGCGTATGAAATGTCCAGCTTAATGTGTAACACTACCGCAAGTTGGTTCGTAACAGCGGCCGGGATGATTACAAAACGCTTTTTCTGACTTGCGATCATAGGCGACCAATAAATTCCTAAAATCTTAAAGGCAGTTTGCTGCGCATTGCTGGTGTACTATGCCTGTCGAGTGGTGGCATTCTTCCACGAGTCAACTCCGCCCCATCGTTGAACTACCGTATATTCTCGAATCTAATCCGCACCCTTTTTACAGTTTCAGAGGGCTAAAAAATCAGATGCGGATTAGAATCGCGTGCGGATCAGATTCGCGGTCGTGAGCTGGATTTTGGAAAAATTATAAAGCCGCTGTATGTGCCGTAAGAACAATACAATAATTTATTATTTTATTTATTTATAATATATATGATATTTATAATTTATTATTCATCAGACACGCCGTCATCTCTCATAACTGAATCGTTATCCGTCACCCAGTCACTGTCATTTTTATCTTCATCATCGTCCTCCCATAGGTGCGGATTAGAACCGCGAACTAACTTTTTTTTTTCGTTTAAGAAATCGGCAAACACTAGTGCGGATTAGATTCGAGAATATACGATAGATTGTCCAGCGCCCGGCTAGAATTCAGGCACCTGTGCAGTCCAAAACACACTTGAAATCTCCACCAGTGATCTAATTCTGAGGAACAGTACGAAGAATGTATGTTAGACCTTCGTTACAGAACTATTCCCTCCCACTCCTTGAGTTCCCAGATGACATGTAGATTTTAACCAGATATAAAAAATCCAAACCAACCTGCTATTCCCCGCCCCGAGAGCAACGTGTCCATTTTCCAGACCGCATTGTGTCGCGGAAAATAGCGACTGTTCCATTTTGATTTGCACCCGCATTCACATGGGCCTTACAGCCGACAAACGCCGGAAATTCAGGAATGGTGACTTCCTGCAGTAAAAGAAAACCAATGTCTTGTACATAGAAGAACCGTTTTAACATGATGGCGAACTGCGGAGCAGCTGTAACGTTAATATAAAATGCCGCAATTTTGCACACGCTAATCGTATATTGTATCAAGCAGTTCGTCCGATCTGGGGTACCGTGCGTCCCACGTAAACTACTATTTCTGTCCCTGAGCTGGTTCAGCTCTACGTTTGTCTTGTTTGTACGCGCCAACGGCGTCTCAGGATGCTGATCCTGACTCTTTCCCATAAACTCTATTTGAGGCGAGGACTCGTCCACAGTATACATTCCCGTTCCCAGTCTCGCTTCTTGCCGTCTCTTTGTCACCTTTGAGTCAACACACGATTCATCCATTGACATTCTCGTCCCCTCTCTGTATCGCAGCTGCTCCATTAGAATCGGGCCCTGTTCGTCGTCTGTACCAACCCCATCACATTCCTCTGCAATGTCAGTCCGGCCCACCTGTTCCTTACCTTCCGACGCCACTAGGATCCTTCGCCTTTTCGATGAAGTGTGTGCTCTCCGTCCCGGAAGAAATGTAGTTTGATTACCACTTTACACCAATTAGCCCAGCTGTAAACTCCGAGATGTAATATTGTTAGAATCGGCTATTTCTGCTTGTGGTCCATCCAACCTCAATACGTCCCTGCATCGTGCGGTTGTTACATTCGCCGCCGATGTCATCTTGTCCGTCGGTGCACTCCTAGGTCTGCGTGGGCTATCAACAGTATGTGCTCCGGCTGGTGTCAACGATGACAGATAGAGAGCTGTCTATCATAGGAAACTAAGGCACGATTCCTTTCAATATTCACATGACGGAATGTGCGTCTTTAAGTCTATCGAGACAACGCATATTCCAATCAATATATCAACCAACAAAGGCACTTAATAGAACACAATTCATGACAAGTATCAAACTGCTATATGTTTCGGCACTGGAAGCCATCCTCTGGGAGTCTTCTAGAATAAAGGGGTACAATCCAAACACGCTACTCTAAATATTGCTTCGCCCTCACTGGAGGGATTAAAACATTGAAATTATAAAGGTCATAAAACTGACAAGCACCAAATTGCAGTTGCAACATTAAAACTGTGTGGTAATGAGCTGCTTCAAGTAAAAGCTTGCAGCAATTTATATTCTGTACTGAGTAGGCGTACAGACATTATGTCTTGATGTGTGCGATCCGTAAAGATCTCGTCCAGATGGAGCGTGTGAAGTGTATCGTGTCGGGCTGTGTGGTGTAGTGGGTGTACTACGCCGCCCGACACGTTAGAAACCTTGTATTGGTAGTGCTGGCACCAAAAATTCCTGTTGCTCACTGTACCTTTAACCTCACCAAAATCGGCAAGGGAGTATTGCACCACATTGTCTGGTAATTCAGGGAGCAAATTAGCCGCACTTATGCATCAATGGCCGAAACCCGCCATACTGGATGGGTGACAGTTTCCATTGCCTTCTGTGGATCCACAAATTAGATTAAAACATGGCTTTGAATACCGACTGTCTGCATCATTAATGCTGTCCTCTTCTTCTGATTTCAAATCTGAGTACACCCATTCGTGAATTTAAAAAAAGCTCTAATTCGTGGACTGTTCGTTTCCAAAGCACACCCACTGGTATTCATCCGCTCACTCTCAAGTCGCTACAAACAGTCATCGCACTTAAGCACACCTCCACTCCACTCGCTTATTCAGCTGCCACAGTAGTTTTGCAGGTTTAGTTTGTAGTGTTCACTTGAATTAAACGAAACAAAATAATTAACGAATAATTCAGCGAACGGTCTTCTTTTCTACCGATTTGAATCGAAATAATCTTCAAAGCCTGGACTTTCCGGCATTGAATCAGTTTCGCTTTCGTCATCTATAAAGAATTTTGTGTAATACGTAGTACAGTCGGCTGAAAAAGCAAACGGTAATGCCTGAAGTTTGTTCGGTGAACACAGATTCACCCATTAGTGCGCAGTGTTATTTATACCACTTACTTTGACATTCAAAAGTACTTCGTTTTACCCACACAAAGTACTGTGTTTTTTTGTTATCACAGAAAACTGATGTTTCCCTTCAGCAGCATTAACCGTTCGGTCTTTGTAATTTAGGCGCAATGTGTTCTTCGTGAGGAAGAGACTTAATTTTTATGTTTTATTGAAATGAACTTCAGGCTTAAAAGAGTTGTTACTTGTCATGCAGTCTGAGCTACATTACTGTGTGGATCCTTCGTAATATTTCGTTCTGCCCTCGCTGCGTGCTTAACATTCGCGAAAAGGGTTACGAATCAGTGGGTGAAGTGCATTGTAAAGCGATGGCTTGTAAGTACACTTTGGGGAGAAGGACGTGTTACAGGTAAATCTGTCCATTTTTGCCGGTCTCATTTATTAGGTCTGTCTTCGGAACTTCGTGTAACTGTTATCTATAGACATGTTATGTCTTCATAATATAGCCATCTATGGGGAGCTGTTGATGCCAGTGTGAAGCCATCTGTGGACAGATGTTAAAATTAGACTTTCTGTTACCAGAACACTGCATCTGGAATAAGGACAATGACAGTATTGTATTGGCGAGCCATTGAAATGCCGTTGTACTAACTATTTGAATATTTACGTGGCTGACAATTCTCTGTTTATACCAAACGTGATGGTTCTGAATGACGCATGTAAATAGAAGTATTTTTTTTCCTAACATACATTTGCTAGTCCCAGTGTTGTACATTTTAAACCCTCTCAAAAAGTAAAACCACTACTACAAATTGTACAATTTAGACCTCTAAATAAGATATCTGTATATTTTCAATGATTTAGTTGGTTAGCAGTAAATTTAAGGTAGGATTCTGATCTCAAATGGCAGATGTTGGCCGTTTTTTATTCTCTGGGGCCGTATAGGGCAATTTTGAAACGGCCAGTGTGTGAAGAGTGTCTTGAGAAATACTCTGTAGTTTATTTTTAAATGGCTGTCAGCCTTCCTATTCTGTGAGTATATCTTCCATTATATATATATATATAAACATGGCGTCTTAGTGTTGGTAACGACTTCGGATGCATCGCTTTAGGTTCTGGTTGTTAGGAGTCCCTCATCAAATCCGACTTGTAGCGGGCTTCTCTCGTCTTCTGTCATACTCGGTTTTTAACTTGCTGTAATTAACGAAGTAATACTTCAATGGCCTACTCTTATCTGTTTTGTTTATTTTTGTGTTAATATTTTTTTATGTTGGTTAGAAGCGGTAAAATTTAATACCCGAATATCGCCACGGGGCGTTTTACCTTACTCCCGTCAGGTATGAAGTCCTTTATGATTATGTATAAAGAAGTGTGAATGATTGTTGCTATGTACACTGGTCTGTACATATTACGATATTCCTGAACGTTCCGAACTTTACGTGGACACATTTCACTTGCGAAAAGATCTTATAGTGAAAAATGGAACGTGTGTCGTGATTTGCACGATGACGTGTGCCCTCTGTCGCCTGTGTGAGTCGGTTTTATTGTTTATGTTTGTCGTATTTTGTCAGGCTGTGCTGAAATATCTAGAGCATATAAAGACAACTGACGTCAAAAGTAGGGGAGACCGGGGCTACTTGTTACACTTTTTTTTTCTTCAATTTTTTTGTTGCGCCACTATAGTATGTACTGAAATTAAATTAATTCACAACCTTACTTAAATCATTTCCCTTAAAGTCATATTTTTCATCGTAGACCTAGTTCAAGTTTTTTATGAGGATGAAAGGGAACAATCTGGTGCGGTGTGGTGTACGTTGGTACTCTATACTTTGTGTTAATTGTTACATTACTTTGCAGTGGAACATTAGTGAACTTCAAAGTTATTATATTTATTTTATTATTATTAGCGTGCCTAACATTATTTCCGTCACCATATGTGAACTAACAGTTTTATACTATGGTCAGAGTCGTGAGAATATTTTTGGATTAAGAATGCACATTTTTAGTCATGCTGCTACTTGTTCAAGTAAGACAAATGTCCAGATGTGTACAGTTACACGAGCCTCACATTAGTATTCGGACGGGAAATTATCAGTATTATCAGCATCGCAGTTCCTACAAACAGAAATCGCTAAATCTGCAGTAACGGCCGTGAGCCGATTCCATGGTACCTTGTTCTCAGTAACAACTTTGCAGGTGCTCTGAACGTTGAGTAAAGCTCCACACATGCCCTGCAGAAACATCCAGTTTTATCCTTCTCCTCAGATGGCTAACATCTCTCTTTAAATTCTTAGAGTTCGTAATTTTTCATGGCTGCCACTGACTGGCCTGTTACATTTACGACACTTGACGCCTGCGTCTACTTCTTATTCCAATGCAACCTTTACTCGAGTATCATTTGAAACAGCATGGACCTTTCGAATGAGGTCCCATAGCTTGTAATTTTGCCCGAATTATTTCTGATTAATGAGGAACACTTGATATTTACAGTCTTCTTAAAAAGTCCATAAACTGATCTGTCTAAGGGTTGGAATTTGTGAGATGTGCGAAGTGGAAGAGGCAATAATATCACGCCATTTTCCTTGGAAATTTCAAGAACCTTAAAAGCTAGACGTGACTAATGAGGGTTGTTTGACCGTGCATCTTCCTCGTGAAATAAAGTGAAATGCCAGCTTGGTGCAATTAGGTAATTTTATTGATGTATTCTTAGCTCGACGTGTTTCGGGTACATACGCTCATCATCAGGAGCATTAGATGTTGAGTTGCAGCTATGGTTTTCTGCACCGAGTGCATGTCGAGCTAAGAATACATCAATAAAATTACCTTGTTGCATCAAGTTGGCATTTCACTTTATTTCATGAGGAAGATGCACGGTCAAACAACCCTCAACATTCTCACACCGCTTGCAGAACCTGTCTGTAATTCTGGTCGATGTCCCATCAGAGTCCACTGTTAGATAGATTAAGAACATGAATGGTAACTTTTCACTGGTTAATAGGCAATCATAAAATACACTGTGAGATACTGCAGAGAGCTACTGGTTAATATTTATATTTCAACAAGAAACTCGTCTGTTCTTCCATGACGAGAATATAATTGAGGCTGAAAACAGAAACATTATTGAATTCAGTTTTAAGGCGCTTTCGCAAAATTGCGAAAAGGCACTATTAGCTTCGTTTTGTCTATCTGTTAGTCTGTCCGTGTGGAGCATCTCGGCTCCCACTGGACGGATTTTCATGAAATTTGATATTCCAGTTTTTTTCGAAAATCTATTGAGAAAATTCAAGTTTCATTAAAATCTAACATGAATAATGGGTACTTTACATAAGACATATATACATTTTAATTATATTTTGCTCATTTATTCTTAGAATGAGAAATATTTCAGATATATCTGAAATGAAACTCATTACACATATTTTATGTTGTATAATGTTTTGTCGAAAATCGTGCCGTTTATGAGAAATGTGAAAACAAACTGTAGAGCAGAACAGGCCACAGATGACAATATGGCGCATGAGCAGTGCATGCTGAATACTTAAGATAATATTAAATAGTGTACGTCAGCACAATAACTTTATTACTCAAGGTAATTATAAGGCTACATGTTTCAACTATAGATTAGTCATCCTCAGGCCTATTTTGTCAATTGTGTCACAAGATGCTATGCACACTTTGGGATCCTATCGTGTTTACATCTATGGAATACATCAAATTAAATCGGTTGTCTCTAAGGGCGTGATGTGCAAATTGTGTTTACAAGCGTGGGATACATAATATACTTAAGGCTACAAACACAAACACAGAATACGTAATACTTATTGCTTTTCCACTGCAACAATAGATGCAAGAACGCTCCTCAGTGTTACGTTATACATACGTTGCCTATCCTGTTAATATTAACTCTCACTACTTAGTCACAGACCTTTCAGCTTCCCAGTAGGGTGATGAAGTCTTTATGTCCTTCCGACTGCACGTAAGCATTAAAGAGTTAGAAGATTATTGAGACGGATTTTTCAGGATAGTTTAGTTTTGAGAGTTTCGTTAACACTCGTTAAGCCATGTGAATCTTCAAACAGATGGGACACGTTTAATGACCAGCCTACAGGAGAACCTATCTGACACTTTAACACCATATGGGCCAATAATGAAAAATATTTTTTACCATTTTTATCGTTACACCGTGCATTTTGAAATCTACGTAGTTCACTCACCAACAAATGCACTATGTAGTAACTTGGTTAAAAGTTTTTAAATTCACATCAAAATACACAAAAATTTCTCTCCTACATATTTCGGTCTTTAATGACCATCATCAGGGAGCTTTATCTGTACCTAACTATAGTTATATTTATGCTAAAACACTCGGTAAAATGAGGTCCCTGATGATGGTCATTAAAGACCGAAACATGTAGGAGCGATATTATTGTGTATTTTAATGTAAACTTAAAACTTCTAACCAAGTTAATAAATAGTGCATTTGTTGGTGAGCGAACTACGTAGTTTTTACCAGCTTACCATAATTTTCCATTATATCATAAACAGCATGATTTACAGAAAAAAACTACATTGAACTTAAATTGATGGGTTTTATTTCTCTACAACTTTTGTCGGAAACATTTCTCGTTCCAGGAAGAACTGAGACAGATGTCATCATAAATGGGCGCACGTATTCATGTAATGTATCCGTTATTCTTCTCAGATTTTAATAAAAATTGAATTTTCTCGACACACTTTGGAAAAACATTCATATGTATAATTTCATGAAAACCTTTACAGAGGGAGCCGCGTGTTTCCGTGCGGTTGGATGGACGGACAGACAGACAGACATGGCGTAGCTAATAGTCGCTTTTCACAAATTTGCGGACACGCTTAAAAGTTGGCTTAATAAATTTTGAAACATAGAAAAACTTCTCACACATACCACGCTGGAGACACGAGGAATGCTTACAAAATTGTGGCTGAAGATATAGCGTAAATATAATGATGATATTAAAATGGAAGAGATTGACTTTGCGTGCGGGTGTGTAGATTGGTTTCGATTAGATAATGATAGGTTACAGGTGGGGCAGCAATGAATATAACAATAAAACTTCCGTATTCGTAAAAGGAGGGCAATTCGTCATAAGCTGAAGAACTGTGGGTTGCATTAGATACGGTTGATATTTTCATAATGTAGATGATCGGTGAAAATCGCCTTGGTGAAAGGCGTTCTACTTCCTTTCTAGGGACTTTTTTTTAAATACTTAGGTCGATTTGTTCCCAAATGAATTTTTGTATAAGTCTCTTCCAACATTTAGCTCAGTAAATAACCAACTTGATGCATAAAAGTTTTGTTTTACAATAAGTTTATTTCATGCCTCTACATGTTTCGAGCACATTTGCTCATCATCAGGAGGTCAAAATTGCATTACACAGCCTCTTGTATCATCACACCTATAGGTGTGGTGATACAAGAGGATGTGTAATGCAATTTTGACCTCCTGATGATGAGCACATGTGCTCGAAACATGTAGAGGCATGAAATAAACTTATTGTGAAACAAAAATTTTATGCATCAAGTTGGTTAATTACTGAGATAAATATACTAATATGCATGGTCAGCAAAACGTCAAAATCTCTTCCAACTATTTATTCGAAAAGAAATTGCAATCATTATCGGATGATGAAATGTTTCCAACATGAAGGTGTTCTAGGATATAAATGCCTTGTCATCTGGTAGAAAGGTACAAAATTTTCCTAGAAGCATCTTGCTCCCCTTTTTCATCATTGGAACCCATTCACATGAAAATAAATGCAGCAGGTTTCTTCGAAACGTAGAAAAATTCTAGTAAATTATTCATCATCACCTCTCACAAGACCACAATCCTAGCACTCAGCGCCGTGAGAATCCCAAATTTCAATAGACTTCAAATGTGTGAGAAATTCCAAGGACCATAAAGGCAGGAACATTTTTCGATGATTCTTATACAAATCTCTTCTCTTATACCCTTGTTGAGTTGAACTGCTACAGCTAACTGGACCTTTGATCTTTATATATGAAGAGAAAATAACCATTAAGGTTGCTTCTATCTCTGCCCCTCAATGAGGCAGTTGTCTCCCGTCCATACAGCACGATATTCTTGTATCATCCTTTTCTTGGTGGCTTTAGTTACAGACGGCGAGCCGCCATTTCTACCAGTGTATTATGTATTTATAAAAAGACGGAAGCTGGGGATCCAGAAACGAAACTGAACCGGTGTTTCAAAATTAATTACCTATTGGTCTCAGCACTTTACTTTAAAACAATGTTCACACACTTGAAACTTCTAAACACAGTGAAAAATAGAGGCCAACATCTACTAATGTGTTTCATATAATTATCACAATTAACAGTGATTATTTCCCTAAACAACAATAAGCGGTTCTTCTTTGCTTTCTACGCAAGGTGTCGAGTGAATCCGTAAATATCTGAAGTTTGCAATATTAAAATATCAAGAATATTTTTAACAAATAATTACCACCATGACGATCTGTCTTTTATAGAAGCTTATGGTCTCTGCGACTCTCAAAAAATTGTTTCCTATGGAATCCTGGTATTCATTATCTTATTCACAACAGCCCAACGCTTGATCCAGTTCTAAACAGGTTATATCCATTCGATAAACTGACAACCTACTTGTTTGAGATTCACTATCAATTTGTATTTGTACACATGTTTCATTATCCTAAACGAAATATTTTCAAGTGTTATATTCTGATGCCAACTTACTTTTGATAACTGATAATAATCATATACCATATTCAATTACAAAATTCAATAGGATATATGATAATTATCAGTTGTCAAAAGACAGCATTAGAATACAACGAAAGGCACTTCCTTCGATTCGTATGAAACGCATTTGACAACATGAACTCATTTTCCTTTCCACGCCTTCCAGATTAGAATTAAAGGTCACATTTCAGTTTTCTGTAATATGTAACCTTTGCGTCAAATAAACTCTCACAATACGTGGAGGGGGGGGGGGGGGGGATTTTTTTTTTTAAATAAAAACCAGGGGGGGTAAGGGCTATAAAATTTTTTGTTTTTTTTTAAAAAAAAAAAACGAAAAAAAAAA
>Ga0123357_10002712_pt1 | contig 19946 bp, 8 predicted proteins | sample TergutEmb28metaG_FD_89873 | JGI IMG/M metagenome (GOLD analysis project Ga0123357, IMG submission 89873) | Embiratermes neotenicus P4 segment gut microbial communities from Petit-Saut dam, French Guiana - Emb289 P4 | ecosystem: Host-associated > Arthropoda: Insects > Digestive system > Gut ...
CTTCTTCCAAATAGAAGTAATAAGTTTATGAATCTCCAAGCAAATTGTTCTACCCCCTGCTTTAATCAGTTTTGCCGGTATTTGATCAATACCTGGCGATTTGTGACTTTTTAGCTTGTCGATAGCTAACTCAATCTCAGAGGCACTTCGCTCAGGTACTAGTGGTTCTGCTGTGTGTATTTCTGCCTGCCCAGCATCATTAACCCCGTGCACATTGAATAGCTGGGAGAAATAGTTCCTCCACCTAGCCACAATACTGTGGGAATCTGCAACCAGGTCACCTTTCTCATCCTTCACTATATTACATCTAGGCTGGTACCCCTTCTTGAAGTCATTGATGCCCCTATACAAGTCCCTAATATGTGCCATACATAATTTAATTGTGTCTTCACTTCTGTCCTTACCCATTCTGTCAAATTTTCCTGTATCAGTAAACTGAGTTTCACTTATGTGTCATTGTTTGTTTTCAAGTGTATCCAGCTCAAAATCTTAAAAGTTCTCACTTCTGCTGCTTCTCTACTTTTCTACAGCATCCCCCTTCCACACTTTTAACATCCATGTCTCACTGCAGTGTTTTAGAACCAATTCATTTAATGTTGTATAATTTCTAACATGGACAAGTATTACTAAATTATTGATTTATTAAATTCAGCCATCATTTTTTTATCAGCAGATTTCCAAAAACAGTTATATGTATATTATAAAAGTGTATGTGACCAACCTGAATAAATGTTAGAAATAAATTACTTTGTGCAACTTGACTGGTTATGAGTTAGTTGACAGGGGCTTGGTACCTGGGTATGACTGGATCTTGCTGTATGCTGTAAAATCCAGACTGACTCTGACACCCACCAATCTCCGTGTCAGATTGGTAGTGAGGGTCTTGTGGGAAAGGTGGCTGGAGCATGGAGCTGATCACTCTGCACCGTGCTGCTGGGCCTAATGGTGTGTGCAGATATAGGCCTACTTCAGCTCATGATTATAATGTATGCAAATTTGTTTGGTAATTAAAAAACAGTTCCCAAATTTTCTAAACCTCACCTTTTTATTTATGCAAGGGAACTAATCATCTCCATATGTCAGCTTAAGTATTTTAGACAAGAGTGTAAATCATAAGAACAGTCTGTTTAACAAATTTCCTCTGTGCGGTACATAAACTTCAAAGTGAAATTAACACTGAAGGTGGTAAATGGTACTGTCAGTGTAGATAATCTTGTAGTCCTGTTAAATGAGAACTAGACAAAGTTACCTCAGTCAAAGTGAAAGGCACTGTATGGGCAACTGTGAGAAAGCATGAATAACTGTGAAGTCCAATCCACGGAAACATGGAAATTTACCTGAATGTATTTACAGATTCATTTTTTCCACACTGTTAAAACACTCCTTCATGACTAAATACAAGGGTGAGCCAAATGAAAACCTTAAATATTGTAATATAATTGTGTGTTAATTTTTAAGGTTTTCAGTTGACTCTCCCTTGAATAATCAGTTACTGCTGCATAGAGAAATAAATGTTTTTTTTTTTTTTTCGAGATCTGTTATGGCAACAGAATGGTTTGTGTTGCAGCTACTGTGTGTAAGTAGAGACAAAATGATATCTTTATCAGCAATATAAGTCCTGTAATAATTTTTACACAATAAATCATGAAGTATTTTTATTGAATTGTTACAGAAGTAGACTGCGTTACAGTGTTTTTACATTACACTACATATCCAGGTAAAATGCGTAATGAAAGTCCAGTTGGCATATATTTTAATTTTTTTGTTTAATAGTTTCCAAGCCTATTAGATATTATACATAAATTTTGCTTGTGCAAATAAGTTTTACAGTTTACTTGTTTATTTGAAAAGTAAGCACCATTTTCTCTGCATGTGAATACATATTCACACATTATTACATAGGAAAATTGTAACTTTTTAAGAACTAAAGCAGTGAAAATTTCAATACATTTTCATAAGTTACATTTATACAAACATTTCTTAAACTTTGATACAGATCAACTAATTATATAATAACATATCAGTAGCATGCATTTTCAAAAACAAAATTTGAATACAATGGAATGACAGCAGAGGTCACTGTAATTGAGACCATTAGCTGCAATTTTTTAACCAGGGTGAAATCTAAGTGAAGGCATTTTATTACCATAGCAACAGCAATCATGAATTTAATTTGTACAACATGAAACTGATTTTTTTTTTTGTCTCACACCTTCTCCAATATGTACTATTTATGTTTTTCTTTGTACTTTTCCTTGATAAAGTTGAGTTAACAAAATCTGTTGAAGTTCTATTTTTTAGGCAAGAGAAAATACTATAGCTAAAATTGTTATCATAATACTTGGTGCCACAGCATAACCTCCATCCTGGGACCATCTGGCAAACAGGGCTAAAACAAAACATTACACATTTAGGTGTATGATGCAATTATGCATTTTTTAGTGGGAAAACATAGTTGTAAGAACACACCAGGATGAGTAATTTGACAGATGTATGCATTTTGAAACCAACCAAGACCTCAAAAAAATTTTTATTTTTAACTTCTACTCATGATAAATTAAATGGTGACAAAGATCAGAGTATGAAATTAAAATAGTCTTCCTCTAAAAGAATAAGAATCCAGTTTAATTTAAATAAAACTAATAAAGGAGGATTGTCTTGCTCCATTCATGCCAAACATTAGTTTGACATATATCAAGGATACCTTGGCCTACAAAGTTAGGTCAGCTGTGAAGAAGACATTCTCACAAAACGCAGTATCATATAGCTGATGGTTAATGGAAAGCCAGATTAATTAAACTCAATGAAAATGTAAGCCCAGCAAAACTTGATTTCAAAACTTCAGTGGTGAGATTTTTTTTTTTTTTTTGCATTGCATATAGCTGTAACAACAGTCAGAACAGATAAGAGGGTTTACCAACATTTCACACTGTGTCTTGGTTATTACACTTTACCATGCATTAGCAGCATATTGATTACTTTATGTTGACAGATTTGCATATACTGGAAGGTACTTCTGTGTGAAAATGAGTGGAAAACATTATAGCTTACTACTAACAGCAATCCCTGTACAGGCCTCGACAGACCCCAAGGGCTCCAGGAGGTTGAGGCTACCAGGATTTCTAGACAATTGGCACATGAGGGTGGTAAGGTTGTGAGCCCTACACACCGGCCACCTTGACCCCCTCAGAGATATCCCTGGTACTCGTTTCTGTTATGAATTATTTCGCAAAATTTATTTTTAGTCTTACGTGATTTTACTTTCTTGTTGTAGAGGAATTTTGTAGTACATAAATATTTTCTGAACCTGAAGCAACTCCAGCAGCATGTGAAAATTATATATAGCTGATGAATGAAAGTTGAGAACCAATAATATCTATAGAAAAAAGGGAATGTGTGGTTGCATGAAGAGGTCTCAAATGAAGAAACTGAGTTGAATGACTGGTCACTTATCTGTTAACGAAAGGAGCAAATGTTAATGGACAAGGACATTTGGATTGGTTTTTACAGTTATTTACACAAGGGGTTTGCAATGTGGCTCAAGCGGTAGGACTCTGGACTTGTATTTGGCGGGTGTCCGTGTTGAATCTCAGCTTACCAGCTATTTTGACTGATGTCTCCAAGTCTTCCCCAAATCATCACCATTAATCCTATCATTAATACTGTATAGTCTCAGATATTGACAGCATTATAAAAGAAATCACAAAAGATATGTATTGTAGGATTTTGCCCTAAAACTTTCATGTGTAAGTCTTCTGCTATGAATTTGTAGAAGTACATAAGGAAAAGTGGCATGATCTGGTATTTTTTGTTGATCAATATTTTGCACACTGCCCCCCAGATAAAAGAGACAGAAGAATGAGGAGGAGAAGCAGAAGAAGAATATGAAGAAGAAGGAAAAAGACTCTAAATAATACAAGCTTGTGTAGAGGAATATGGCATGGTGCCTCCAACGATTCAAAGTTAGAAGCTTGATTTGTCCTTTAAGCCTGACCTGTTTATCAGAAAATTATTTAGAGTATTTGAGGTTCTAAAGTGATTTAATTTCTCCGTGTTTACTTTATTTTTTGATATTTTCTTTCAGAATAATTATTAGTAATTAGTTCTTTCCCACAGCATCCTAATATAAATATGCTTGTGTTAATTTTATGTTCATTTTGTAAGAGGATAGCCCATCTGTTGTGAATTAGTGTCTTTACAGAACAATACGACCAATGTGGTAATTCAATTGAACAGTCGCGAGCTCCTGATGACGGATATATTAATGTCCAAAACATGTTGAGCACACAAGAAGTTAAATAAAATAGCAAGTGACATCAAGTTGGTCTTTTATTCTTCAACTATCACAATGATGCACGGTCCAATAAACATAAGATAGGGTATTGTTGTTTATCAGAAAAAATTATTGTTCTGATTTAATTGAAAACGTATTGAAGTCAGTCTGATATTATACATTATGCACAGTATAAATCTGAGCATCTTACTTGCCCATATTTTTTTTTTTAAGAGGTAATAACTGACATGATTTTTTATCAGTAAGAATATCCTCTAGTGACAGCATTTATGACTGCATGACAAACTGACTTTGAATTCTTCTAATCATTGAAGATTCACTGTTGACAAGCAGAGTCTAAATTATAAACTGGCAAACTGGTGGTTGGAGAGATGAACACATTAATGAATTACATAATACATGAGAGACTGGATAGTTTGTGTATTTAAAATGCTTTTGGTATTTAGTAACAAGTAAAAGATCACAATACTTGCTTTCATCGATTATTGAGAGCTGCATTCAGCAGTTTCACCCATATGAGTTGCCATTCCTTTATTGATAAAGTGTTTTTTATCACAGAAATTCATATCTCCCCTGATAATGTCAGACCTTCCAGACCCTGGACTAGTCATGGAGTATTTCTTGATGAACTCATACCTGTGTCTTCTCCAGTCGTACTCCAACCAACCAAGCTCTCATCTCGGTTTTGCAAATTTAACCACATTGACAATGGTTTGAAGTATTCTAACAAAGGCCTAGCATCCAGTTTATCAGTTCGGCCACGTGTCATGATTCTTATCACCTCTGGCCAGGGCCTTGATGAACCTAGTGAAAGTATGTCCCTGTCAGACACACAACTGTATTAGTATAACAAAATTTGGTATATAATTTGAGTAATAGGAGAATAAATATAAATGGAGTTTTATTTTTGAGAAGTTGTTTACCGACATTTCCCTGCATATCTCTTGACCGTTAGTAGACATATCTCTTTGGATAGTAAAAATCCTATTAAGAAGGAGAATACTAATAGTTTGTGCACCCCAGTAACCACAGACATACTTAAGTGTGATTGTTAGAGAAAGTTTGAACATAGATGCAAGATCCAAGGATCTCACCGCAGTGTTAATGATGATTCAGGTCTTTTGGGATGTGTAGAAACTCCACCCAAAATATGGGGGCAGTAGAGGTCTCGAAGGTAAGTTCTACCAGACTGCACGGTGTTCCATTGTAGAAGACACTGTCTGTTATAGGGTATATTTTTTTGGTTTGTGGTTGTGCTTATTATTTTTATGTTTTGTCATTACAAATGCCAACCAATGGCACTGAGTCAGCTAAGAACCAACTGATCAATTAATCAACCATACAGTCTGCCAGGATGGATTAGTGAAATTAGTGTGGGCCATCAGTGAGTAGATACTGGCAACACAAACTAATTATAGAGCTGTTTTCTTTAGACCACTCTTACACTTTTTTGTCTTATTTATATTTTATACTGTTATATGATTTCCTACTAGAATGATTTTCTGTTTATATGTGCCATACCATTTAGAGCAGATCATAGGTGACAATACATCTCTTTTTTATTATCACTTCCCATTTTTCAGATGAATATAAAAGAGGACATGTTGTATTGGTACAAATCCTAGTGTAATTTTTGTTAGTAATATAGAAGCTTAGAATAAAGAAGCTGCCTCAGTTTGTGATGTTCTTGCAGTTTTAACTATCATGTTTATATCTAATAAATAGTTGAGAAAATTTTCACCATTATGGTAAAGTGTCCATTTTTTAATTTTCCAGTAGTGATCTCCCTAGCATCTCATGGGCTTTAACCTCTCAATGCAAAAAGAGTTTCTCTTCTTGTCTAAGATATGCCACTCACCCCAGCAATCGGCCTGCCTCCCTTGATCGGTAGATGTTACAAGTATGCAGCGGTCCAAAGTGACCAGCTGCTTCACAAAGAACTTCATGCAGCTGGAACTGCAGCACCAGGCTCACAAAGTACCTGCACACATCAATTATCTGTCATTCATATTTCACAAGCAAGGGCTTTCCCATCAGATATTTATATGCATTCTTACATATTATATGCAAGTTAGCAAATATTAATTGCTGAATTTGGTAGTCATCTTAATGTAAGTAAGAGTAAAAACCATGCCATGGTTAGTTAACTTTTTGGTCAAATGTATACTTTTCAGATGCTTTTACATGATGTTCTTACAGAAGGGACCCAGTGATTTGAGGTTTTATTATTTTTTAGAACTTTAAACAGACATTTGGTATCTCACTGTAAAACATCTTCCTTTTTATTTCTTTCTTTTTTTATGGCTGTGCATCTCAGTATATATCTTAGTAATTAACCAACTTGATGCACAAAATTTTGTTTTACAATAAGTTTTATTTCATGCCTCTACACATTTCGAGCACATGGTACTCGAAATGTGTAGAGGCATGAAATAAAACTTATTGTAAAACAAAATTTTGTGCATTAAGTTGGTTAATTACTAATATAAATCATACCTTGTGTATGGCATATCTGCAGGTATATGATACTTGGAAGCAGGGTCAAAATCATTCTCGGTCCGTGGAATGGGAGGTATGATTCCTTGATGCCTCAGCCGCAGTTCCCACCAGCGTGCATTCATTTCATCGATATTCCAGTCGCCAGCAAATAATCCCCATCGCCACTAAGCACAAAAGGCACTTTATTTAGCCATACATGAACACTTTCTGTATTGAGATCTAAAATAGAAAAACTAAATCAATAGAAGCCATATATGAATTCTAAAGGTATGTGCATTCAGCCATTTTATGGGCCTTCTGGGTGCAAAAAAAAACAGTTTATTGCATTGTGCTCTAGCCTTCTTACACTATCAGATGTGCTATTCCATTACAGTGAGAAAGAAAGTCTGCAGTCACATGTGCATAAGTTTAAATTGTGTTCCAACTGATCTCATGTTCTCAGAAGTTGTTTCTGTTTAGTAATATGAATTATAATATTTTAATTTATAAATGAGATGTTTACCTTCTGTGCAGATTTTAATATTTTTACAGCAATTCTAAACATATAAAACTGAAATAAATGCATATTCTATAACATTAACCAATCTCTCTCTCTCAAATAACTAATATATGTAACCCACAAAAATTTTCAGGATTTGCATAGTCATTGCCAGGTCACAGTTTGTTGAATGGCAGAAGTTCAGATCAGAACAGTCATTTCACTGCTACAAGCGAGCACCTGGATGGATGTAATGCTAGATTACAGACTAAATCTATTAAATAAACATACTGCTGATAAAACACAATATTTCAGTTAAGTTACTATGTGAATTTGAAGGATATCATAAGGGGTATTATAAATACGAGTAATGTTGTGGGACATATGGTCTTCTTGAATGTGATGCCATGCATTGCCACAGAAGACAGTATTGTACCTAGTCACTGCCATCAGAACCCAGATGTCACCATGTAATGTTACCATACCTGATCAACAATATATGCAAATGGAAGGTATGCTACTTTCTCAAGAGCCATCATGAGCAGGAAGTTCATACCAGTCTCTGAAACATAATTCTGAGATGTAATTCTTTTGCAAAGAAATATAAATTCATTAAAGTAAATAGTTAAGGTACAAATAGGTTGTAACTTACATAATGTGGAAACTTATGTCTTTAGTATAAACACACATTTGTGGTATCAGAATTATTTTGTATATCTCTAGAAATTTGTAATGTCTCCTAGCCAAAGAGTGAGAATGACAATATTACCACTGTTTCCTGTCAGCTCACTAGTTTGTCAGACAAACTCAGTTCAGTAAGAAGAGTTTGTCACGCACATACATAAACCATTTTGGTAAGTCATAATACATATTTGTGTATCTACACTGTCCTTAGATGTTCCTTAGTTCAAGTTATGGTTGAACATTTATCTGCTCTGGTTCTCATTATATGTTGATTGTTCCTCCTGTTTAAAGACTGACAAATTTAAGTTTTGTAATAATGCAGCGTTGCATAATTGTTGCAAATAGAGGAATTTAATCAATATTTGATGGTGCACACATGATAAGAACAGAACATATAGATCTAAATAAAATTATACTGCAGTAATATGAAACTGTGTGCATTTAAACCTTCTGTCAATTAGAACAAGCAACTGAGGGGCACATGATGGTAGTGCACATGCACTGAAATGTGACGTAGAAAAAATGTGTTAATGTCTGTTGGTCCATCATACTAATAATGCTTTAAATGAAGTTTAATAAAATTACCATAGAAAATTATGACCACGCAGCTTGCATATGGGCTTTTATGTAGTGAACAAACAGCATTTTTAGTTTTTTTCTCACTTTGTAAATATTTTTCATGGATTCTGAGATACTTGTATCACTTTATTAATATATGAAAGCTTCTTGGAAGTACTAAGGATCCACACTACTGTTCATCATCTTGAAACAATATAACAATGCAGCTACACCCCAGTTCTGCTGTTGCCAAATTCTGCAGCCTTTGATGAACTCTGAAACCAGCATACCCTGCACTTATTATGTAAAGTATCTAGTGGGGTTGCTGTTCCAAAGCATTACTTAGAATTTAAATGTGGGTTATCTTATTTATATATTGTTTTGCTGGACTTTTTACTCATAATCTCATGGAATCACTTAAACTCACTCGCATCTACCCCTAACAATGGAGAAAGAGGCAGTTTCTGTAACATTTGATACTGAATTCACCTTCACAAGGTTGATGGTCCAAGAAAACTTCTTTGCATCACTGTTGTGCTGAAATGTGTCATACATCCAATAGTTGTTTCCATATGTAATTCCATACATGCTGAGGCTCCACTATTTGGAACTCAGTGTCATGAATATAAGGTAAGTATGTAAGTATAATAGATAAAGCTGTCCCTTTGCTTGAGTAACTGTTGGATTACTGACTGGGTACAAAATGTACTCAGGCCTGGCCTTTTCTTCAGCAGTTCTTGGTGGTGTAGAGTAAGTCTTAACAATGTTGCTCTTTGTTCTCAGAAGTTACCTTGACGCAAAATTATTATGCAGCGAGTATGTTGTTTGATTAGTATGCTAATTTTTTTCAAATCTGACTAGATAATTTTTACTCATATTAGTTCTATTTGTTCAACAGCCAAGGAGAGAAAAAAAAAGACTGGAAATGTTGCCAGTGCTCAGAATGGGCGTGCAAGGACCACGTTTTCACGACTAGGCACATAGTATGCAACAGTTGCAAGGAAGAATCATAATACAGACAAATTTCATTCATATTTCTGTTCTAAACTGTATTTTCTTATTGTCGGACATTTTAGGCATCTCAATTTGTATGGTTGCATGAGAAATTAAAAATTATAATAAAAGCTTTTTTATCCCTGGAGTCTGAGAAACAAACTTCGGTAAAAGAAACATGTTGAGAACATAATTAAAAAATATGGGTGACCTATTGTACCCAGTGCAGTAAATTTTGGAACCTTTATTGCTCTGTAATTCAAGGGTTAAACACCAAAACACAAAGGCATATGGGAGAGTGAAGTATAGCTCAATGCATTCCTAATCTTGGCATGCGATAAGAGGTCAGTATGATGCAAATAGTACAGTGATGACACTTCATGCTACAGTTCACATGGTGGTAAGGGTATTATATCTGTTTTACTGACTTTGATGTCTTTTATGGTCAGGGTGACTTTGATTTGAACCAATTCCTTTGTTGACTGTGAAATTTCCTAGAACTTCTTATCAGCATTACGTGTATGGCACATTTAAACATACAGTAAATATTAAAGTTACTACAAATGATATCACTGACTTACATTAATACTCTACACAAGCAGTGGACATTAATGTTTTGTCCATGATGTGATGGGACCTACTTTATGTTCAACTGCACATATTGCATTGTAAAGGACTGTCATCAGCAGTTCCCAAAGAGTGATTTGCAGAGAGACCTTGAGATTACAACAACAAAATTTTAGTCAGAGTTGTTTGCCAGAAAATATGGTTAATAACATGTTTTTATGCCACTAATCTTATTTTAAGGCGAAGTTCTAAATGTATTTCTTTTAGGAAAATGTTATTACTTTAGTCTATCCCAGTTGTACACTTGTGTTATATGTGCATTTACAGTTTGTAAAATACCATGTAAAGCTTTACATGTGTGCTGAGGGGCCAGGTCGGTCAGTGTATGCATGCAAGGAGCAGAAGAGGCATTGAAACGAAAGAATTAAGTTAAACAGTAAAGGTAATGTTTTGTCTGTGCATGCCATGAAGGCTTACTGGAGGAGTAGGGGTACAGCTTCGTGAAATCTTAACCTTGACATTGTTTGGAGGTGAGTGGTCAGCTTCATGCCCTGACCACTTTACCGCACTGAATAAGATGCTGGGTGGGCCCCAGAGTCGATGTGGACGTTTAGAGAAGAGAAAAATATCTTGCCCCTGCCAGGAATTGAACTTAATCCAGATTGTAGCCTGGTCACTCTACCGATTACAGTAGCCCGGCTCATGAAACAAGTGAGAGAAAGTACAATTTCAGATAAGAGTTGGCATTTTGTGATTTTTTGAGGCGGTGATTTATGAAATGGTGAAGTTACAGACCACTAGTTCATATTGCCTTGCAACTTAATAACATGCATGTAAAAAGAAGTCATTAACAATAATGGTCATGATTTTTGTTGATTAGTAATGTGTCCAATCCTAACTCGGAAACTTTGTTTAAAGCAGGAGAAAATGTTGCCCCATTTTGAGAACTGATCAAAAGAGTGAAGTTACAAGTATTTTGGATGTCAGTAGTTATTCATACCATAATCATCAGTGGCATTATGGAGGAGTCCGATTCCTTGCAAATGCCGAGGATTAGAAACTGATAATGTGATTACATCTCCAACAGCTTCATGGAAACCTGTAAAAGTATGGACAGATTTATTAATGTAGTTCCATAGAAACTTTATAAAACCTTACCATTAATAACAAAAAGTATTATATGGTCCTGACACATTGTAATTATATATTTTTGAAAGTTTGTCTCTTAACTTGGTGGTGGATTCTTTTGGATTGGGGATAGAGAAGGAGTCCATGTCTCTTGTTGTGGACCCTATGAAACCTATACAGCAAGTTAAAAAAACAGACTATCAGGATTTTGAAATGCATTACTTAACATTTCTGTCAGCTGAGAAGAATACATAGCATTAATGAGGGATGGATGTGTGTGTGTGTGCATGCGTGCGTGCATGTGTGTGTTTGTGTGTGAAGCACTGGTCAATGATCCAGACAGGGAAAAACCAAAGTACTGTGAGAAAAACCCGTTGCATTGCCACTTTGTCCACAACAAATCCTAAATGGATAGGCATGGCATCAAACCTGGATCTCCATGGTGACAGGCTGAAATACTTTTGACCAGTTCCTATGCTCTGATCACAGCTACACAGCAGACAATTCAACCTTAGGGACTTGTCAATGGTAAACATTTTTTCTTTACACACACACAATAAAATGTGACCGAGCATGAAGCTGCTTCAGTATGCTACTTCTTATTTGTTCCATGTTGTTGAATACCTCCACTTATCTATTCCAATATTACAGCTGGGATCAAGTAGACATCTATTCTGCTGCCAACTCCAGTTACTTTTAGTACAGAATGTGGTACCCACTGCACATTCAGCATAACATGTCAAATTGTAATTTAATCTTTTTTCTATGTTCATCAGGGCTTTCTTTTTTATCATTTAGGCAGTATGTCACACAAGAATTAGTACTTACAGGCCCAATGTCAAGTTAAACTTGACAGTGCTTTACAATGTCCCATGTCTAATGTCGAGCTCAAATCAACATATTACTTGAAACTGTCAGTTTTCCCTAAGCTCCTCTTATCTAATGTCTGCTGTTGAACTTTGAAGGCTAGACATTTTCTGGAAAATTAATTTGGACCGGACTTACACAGTGTTTTTTACCAACTTTTTGCACATGTGATATAGTTGCACAGAATCTGTTTAATATTAAATGTGGACCAGACTCTTAGGATTCATAAGAATAACATGGACCACAAAAGGGTAGAAGAGGTTGTTCACATGTTGAGTACAAAACAATATTTGTGCATTCCATTGCACAGGTATAACAAATAAATGATTAGAGAGGGGGTAATCCTCGTACAACATACATTACATGTCTTTAATGAATCAATTGTCTCCAATGCATTTTTAAAGCTCTCTTCATCAGCCATGGTTTCTACCACATCTTTAGGCAGGAAGTTCTTGAAATATCAACTTCTAAAGTAGTCCCAAACGTTGCTTCGTTAGGAACCCTTCCGATACATAAGCGGCATGCGTGGTTTTTCAAGAATTGAAAAAATTTCAGACCCACACTTCATTTGCTAGTATCATTTTCCTGCATCCTGTTTATTATCATGTTATCACTGTCAGGATTAGCTCTTTTTGACAGCTGTTAGACTCTTTGCGAAGCGCAATCTTCAATACTGACCACGTAGTATTTCAGTCTTCTTCAACTCTGTTGCAGAACTCTCTGCCGTTACCTGTCAGCAGAATAAGGGGTGACCCAGAGAGCAAGCATCTGGAAGCTGGGTCGCAATTTTTTTTAGTATTAAGGGATTCCAATTCAAAAATTTTATCAGGTGGTTCAGATAAATGACAATAAATTTATACTTGCTTTCATGAAACAATGGCAACATATCAGTTGACTCATTCCACTCATTAACTGTTTAAATTTTGGAACCATTAAAAGATCTATGCATTAACTGGGATCATTTCATTATGCTATGGCATAACTAGATAAAATGTTGTGTATTACTGAACAATACAGTTTTCTGTGTAGTGTGTGGGCTGATCATGCTGAGTGGCTAATGAGTATGGAGCACCTGTGACAAAAGAGTTATTGTGTTTATAAAACATGCCTCATATATGACTAAAAACAGGTAAAATTTTACTACAAATTGAGTAAATATAAATGATAAGTGAAAAGTTTGTGTGTTTATTGTATTTGTCTCCAGTTAGAATGGTAATTATAACATTAATTCTTTCAGTTCTGTGAATAGAATACTGCTATCTGATATTGCTAATAAAACTGATCTTCAGACTAGGCAATATTACCAGGATTTGCTCCATCCCGGAAAAGCAGGGGCTGGTCTGCATATTGTAAGTAGTACTGGATGTGAGCCATCTCATGGTGTATGGTCAGTAAATCCTCCATTGACACTGTGGTACATTGTTTGATCCTGAAAAGTATGATCCAGTTACAAGCTGAAAAGCTAACACTGCAGCTGTGGGATTTGCTTACTTTAATCATTAATTTTTAGGTTGTGTAATGACATTCTAAAAGTTACAGACATTTTGTGTTTCTGAGTAATGGACATTAAGTATCATTATGAATGGAGGAAGTGGGAGTAAATATATTGTTCCTCCAAGGATATGAAGGTCTACTGTAAGTTCTAGTATTAGTTAAATATACATAGGAGGTAACCGAACTGTCTTTTACATCTTTACAACCTACAAAATTATGTCATTTGCTCTATCATGAAATTTACTTGATATAATGTATTTATTAATACCAATTTTATAAATAAACTACTATGTAAGAAAATATTCTGTTATGAATGTTGAATTTAGAAAAAGAAAGTATTAGGATAAGTAATATTCTGTCACTAAAACCTTTCCAAAGTGCACCCTTATGCGTAACACTGAACTATGCAAATAATGTGACTGGTTAAATATAGAATGTGTTTATACATTTTCGGTGGAGAAGCATCTCTGAAAGCACATAATAACAAAACTAAATTTTAGAAAGTGTGATCAGAAATAGAATGTATTGAAACTTCAAGCTTAAGTGAACTATTTTTTACCTGAAAAGGCTAACAGAAATCATGTAAACTGGGTAAAAACTGGATCCACCTTGAATGCATGTTACAAATTTCTGATGAGCTAGTTTCAAAGGTGGCTTTTTCATATCTCACAAAATCACTTGTCATCTTGACAGTTTGCTCTTCATATATAGAAGGCATATTTTTCAAAATTTTTCAATCCAGGATGGCTCATGTTTTATGAGTAGATATTAAATGGTCTGCAGTTTATTTTTTATGAAATTTATGTAAGAGTTGGAGGGAAAGGTTGGGCAGAACAAACAGTAATTTGATATTACATTAATGTACATAATATACCTCATTATTACATAATTAATTTGTTAATTGATTACAAATTTAAGAGATTCTGGTGACAGTCCATAATTGGCATCATAATGTTTTGGACATTGTCCACAATCTCAGAAACCCACAACATGTCACAGAATTGATTTGTCTCCATTGCAAGGGTGGGGGAGAGGGTCAAACTACTTTGACATGCCCTTTAGAAAGACATAGTCTCTGTTTTGGGTGCAGTGCTCAAGATTAGTTGTTTTTAAAGGGTCCACCATACTATTTTCTCTCTCCATATGAAGATGGAGTAAGATATCTTCTCCAGAACATTGTGCATTTTTTAGTCTGAGACTTTGGCCAGTGGCCAAAATATCAGCCATGTAAATTAATTAGTAATTCTTTCTGAATTTTTCTGACAAATGTCATTAGAAGTGAATTCCTTCTTAATGAAAGTAATGATATATTACTGCTGTGCATTAATTGCTAAACTTAGTATTAGAGTTTATTTATTGTTCCATGATTTTAACATGTCTGATGTCCAGAGACAGGTTATAAAATGAGTCTAATGTTACCTGTAGTCTTTATGATTACAGAAATCCCACGCAGAAGCTCGACAAGCTACATCTCTGTCCAGAGGTTTCTCAAGCATTGAATGGTGCCAGAATTCAGGGGGCATTGGCTTAAGTCCCAGTGATGTGAAGAATTCTTCAGCCAAATGAAACATCCTATTAACATTTCCAAACATAACCTTATAATGAAACAGTAGACACATTTCTCTGTCAAAAATATCTGTTTTAGGGTAAATGCATATTTGTATAAATGAGTACACATTCTAGAATTGATTTAGGTTCAAATACCATATCCAGTACTTAACAACTTCTGTTATTAAAATCTTGATATTGTTTAGTCAAGAAAATCCAGTACTTCAGGAGACATGCTGTAACCTTCGTCACCCTGAATTGGGAGCCAAGAGCACTTACTAATTTTGTGTCACAGTAAACATCTGGACAATCAAATCCTGAGCAAATGGGAAGAGTGATAAGAACAAAGAACACTTAAACAATTCACAAGCTCATTTTAAGTTACCTGAGTGGTGTATAACCTTGTCTCAGCATTTCAGAAGATACATCCACTGGTGGTTTTACTGGAAATGGCATCACCAAATCTGCTAGTTTGCGCCAGTTTTGTGCCCACATGTTCCCTGTATGAAAAAAATCTATGTTAGTAAAGCTTGTATTGAACACCTGAAACATGTGTAGCATTTCCAGTATTATATTTTTAATTGAGACCATTTGATTTAAGGCCAAATCTAAAAACAGTGTTCGTATCTGAATCTCACTAATTTTGTCTTCCTAGATTTTGTTATTCTATCAAACATATTTCAAAGAAAAAAGATAAGACAAAACTGAGTAAGGCTCATATACTTGGTCCTGAGTGTCCATTTTTGTTAGTCTAACAAGTGTCTGCAACATAATTTTGTCTAATACAATAATATTAGCTTTCAGATTAGCAGCAGATTTATCAAGAAGAAAATGTCCTAGTTCAACGCATAACTAACAAACTAACCAACCACCTCAGCTAGTCAAATTCCCCACATTTTATGGAACCTAAAGTGTCATAATCTTGTTCACAAGAGCCTGGCACTTGTCGCTATCCTGAGCCACATGAATACAGTCCACACCCTCTCACCATGTTTCTTTGTGATTTATTTTAATATTATCCTCCCATATACATATAGATCTTTTAAGACCTGTCTTTTCCTCAGGCTTCTCCACCAGAAGCCTGTATACATTTCTCCTCTCCCCTATACGGTACACATATCCTGTCCATTTTGTCAATCTTTGTTTGATCACCTCAATATTATTTTGTAAAGAGTACATATTATGAAGCTTCTGAGTATGCAGTTTTCTTCAGCTTCCTTTTACTTGCTCCTTCTCAGCCAAAATATCCTCCCCAGTATCCAGTAGCACAGCTCATAAACTACCTTACAACAAAGTTCTATGGCAATATTTTGACAGTTTCCTCACAATTTCTTTAATGTTTTGTTTGATTCATTTATGATCATAAATTTTGTTTGTATAATTAATTTTATTAGCCACCATTTTTTATAGCTGTCCACTGCTGGTTCAAATGTTCTTGCTTTCACACTAGTGCCACAACAAAGTCCTTTTTTTTTAATTGCAGAAGAAAGGGGCTGGTTGGGCACAAATCTTTGTGTATGTTTAAACTGGTCTTTAAAAACAATAAAGATTAGTTGTGAACATGTTAGGTTGTCATTTTGTTAGTTATACATTTAGTTGAAGAGAACTTAAAAACTGTAGGAAATTTTAGTTCTTTAAAAAACAAAATCTTTTATAGTGTATGTAACTTATCTGAGCCTTATAAGAGATTTTGTTTATTTAGGACTTTTGATCAAAAATTAATTGTTTTGGCTTATACATATTTTGTTGGTCACAATTCAGCAACCCCCTGTTCCATGTATTCTCACCTAATAGATGTGCTGGCAGTGGTCCATCAGGTCTAACACGTTCAGAACCATACCACTCCACAAGTCGGCGCCGCACATAAGCATGAAGCTGTCTGTACAGCGGTGCTAAAGTTGTCCACAGATCTGTCAGTTGGCTATTAAAATCTGAGTCCTCATAGCTCTCTCTCTGTTGCTGCCCTGCATCATGGAAACCTAAACCCACCAGGTAAAGACATGAAATTTTTACAGTTAAGGGGATATAAGGAATCTGTTATCATGAATATTAATTGTAATATTTGTATAAATAAAGAAATATATTAGGATTGCGAAGAGATACTGCAATTTAGGGTTTCATATTCTGTCCCTTGCGCATTTTCATACCTCCAGCCCTGCCAACAACTCTAAAGAGTGGAGCAGTACAACAAAGGATCTGACTATACCAAAGTTCTTTGCCAAATTACTGACATTATAAATAAATGACTATATAATTGGTTTTCTAGTGAAAATTTTACATTCATTTTCTCTGTACTTTAACCTTTCAAACTTGTATTTAAATGCTGCTCAGTCTTTTACCTAAGAGGTATTTAAATCTCACTTTTTTCATTAGAGACTCTAGTTTGTATGTCAAACCACCAATAGGGTAAGTTATTCACAAACATGTGTAATGTCCATTAACATCCAACTAAATACACTTATTAGCCAGAATGTACCTAGAGGTCTTCGCTCTTTAGGGACGTTGCACAGTGTTGATTGGTGGTTAGTTACCAGCATTTTGGGACACTGTCCTGAATTGTCGATAACTAACCACCAATCAACACTGTGCAATATCCCAGAAGAGCAAAGACCACATTTACTCTGTCACAGAAACCTGAATTTGTTTTTGTATAATATTATCTCCTACTTGTTGTGGCTTAAGTCAAGGTACCATCAGAGAGACAAAATACAATACATATAAGTGTACAACAAATTGGAGAGTGTTACACATGCATACAAGATGTTGTGGTGTCAAATACAGTTTTTGTTCAGTATTAATCTTAGTATATCTGCACATGTAAAGTAGTAGTGATTAAAAGTAGTATGAACAGATATATTGAGATTAATGTTGAACAGAAACTGTATTTGATTCAGCTGTATTTCATACTGAGAGACTGTCTGGTGTGTTTATATACTTACATGTTTCTCAAGTTATACATTGACTAATAAGTGTATTTAGTTGGATTAAACAAATACACAGACAATGCAGAATATTAAGATACATGTGTACACTGAACCACCTTGAATGGTTAATGTCTGAATGCTTGATATACTGGAATAGACAGTTAATTAAAATTACTGTTACTGTTCATTTCAACTGGCTTGCAGTTAGAATGTTATGTTGCAAGAAATCTAATATAATATTTCCTTTTTAATGTAAATATGTACTTACCATTTAATCTAGCTGCATGATTTGCTAGTTGAACATAACGAATATACTTGTTCCTGATTAGAGGGCCTACAGCATCACGCCATGCTCGCCACACATGCAGCTGCTCATCATAGTCCCGTGAATGAGACATAATTCGAGTCAGATCTATAGAACATTCACACATAAGGCAGAGTTTGAAAAGGATATAAATCTTGTCTGTTATATTCACATGCCTAAATTGTTGAAGAGTAAACCAGTATGGTGAATTATGAATGGAACAGTTGAAAGAGAACTGGCAGCGATTTGCCCTGAGTGGAATGTATTTTTAACATGAGACTGCATATGATAGAGTGGACAACATCATTGATGCATAGTGACCAATGATACCACCCACTCTGCAGTGTACAGTCACATGTTATAACAATGCTCCTATAAACATGTATTATGAGTGGAATGGCAGGGAAGGATAATCCATCAACTACCTAACCTTTTCTCCATCTTCATATAACACAGTGCTGTACATGTAAGTTTATCACCTCAAATTCGTATTACTTGACACACATCATGTACTATGCAGATACCTTATTCATATGTTATAAAACAGCATTAACATATTTAAGTTATATGTTAGCAAGTACGACTGTTACAGTTTACATTTTAAATTAATTTAAAATCTATGTCTGGAATTACTACCAAGCTGCTAGTGTGTGAGGAATGATTACTGATATAAGGATTTCTGCATTAATTAACGAAATATGATATGATGGTCTTGTGAGTTCTTATAGGGGCTGGTAGTTATCATCTGCAAAAGTATATAGTGTCAGAACACAGAGGCCACATACAAATTGTGAGTTCTTGTAGTGGTTACCACATGCAAGAATATGTAGTGTCATAACAAAGAAGACAACAATATAATTTTTACCACTCTGAAACTCCCAGGTTTTATGAATGTCTATTTACTAGTGCACACAGAAAGAGAACTTCTATTTGAGGGAATGAGAGAATTAGTCCTTAACCCAAGAAGCAAACAAAATAGTGATCCTTACATTCACATTACAAACAGTGCACCCATGTGATTCTCAGTTACAGTTTGCAAGAATGTAGAGTTGGTCTTACCAGGATCAAGTGCAAGATCACAACTTCCACTGTGCCTGTAATTGTAGTTAGTACTGCTAAATGAATGAGGGCAGATTCGTGCTCTTGAATATATATCCTTCATTTCTGTAATCAATTGTTGTAACTGTAAATAGGAAAGAAAGTGTCTGCTTACAATAAATGTTAGGTCCTTAGTCTAGTAGATATTGAGATAAATTATATACATACATACATACACATGCACACATACACACATACTTACACACGTACATACATGCATACATACATGCTTACATACATACATACATACCTCGTACCTACATACGTACCTACGTGCATACATACATACATACATACGTATGTACATACCTACATACATACATACATACATACATACATGCATGCATGCATACATACATACATTCATACATACATACATACACGTACATACATACATACATACATATATACATACATACATACATACATACATACATACATACATACACACACACATACATACATACATACATACATACATACATACATACATACATACATACATACATA
>Ga0123357_10002713_pt1 | contig 19946 bp, 15 predicted proteins | sample TergutEmb28metaG_FD_89873 | JGI IMG/M metagenome (GOLD analysis project Ga0123357, IMG submission 89873) | Embiratermes neotenicus P4 segment gut microbial communities from Petit-Saut dam, French Guiana - Emb289 P4 | ecosystem: Host-associated > Arthropoda: Insects > Digestive system > Gut ...
TTGCGGAGGTTTTTTGAAACTCCATCTGGGTCTGATGAGGGTCGCAACACGATGACAACGCATAGAGTTGTAGAGATAGATAGGATGATTGGATATAAAAAAGTAGTCAAACAATAAGGAGTAGCGTGTACAGTCAACCATTGGACATTGATATCATGCAATCATATGCTCAACCCAAAAAAAGTTGGGTTGGCTATGTGGTGCCGTTTTTGCTTTTGTATGTTGTATTGGCAATGATTGTTTTGTGGGGTGTCGTGGCTTTTTCTATTTTGGGGAGAGTCAGCGGTGACAGTATGCAAAATACGCTGCACGATGGGGATTATTTGCTCTTGCAAAAACACCCCAAAAAAATCAAGGATGGAGATATTGTTATTTTGCCAATGCCAGGGGCGGACCAAGAGATTGACATTGTCAAAAGGGTGATAGCCGTGGAGGGAGAGACCGTGCGTTTTGCGATTGCACCGTGGGTGGATGTCACAGCCATTGGGCAGATTGGACCTGGGAACCAAGAACCCATTGTGCTACAAAAAAAAGTTGGGAGTGATTTTGTGACCGTAGATGAGAGCGGTTATATTAAAGAGCCAATGACGCTTGGATTTTTTTATGGTCAAAATTTGCATTATGGTTTTTTTATGGACGGCGAATACTACCCGAGCGGTACGGAAAATGATGCCGCCACAAGGGAAATACCCAAAGGCAAAATTTTTGTGATGGGAGACAACCGAAACGACAGCACGGATAGTAGGCAAAAGGGTGCTATGGAAAAAAGCACGGTGCTTGGCAAACAGTATGCCCGGCTCAAAAAAGGTGGTTTTGATGAGTGGGTGTGCAAGTTGTTTTGGGGGGAGTTGTGAGATATGTTGTATATGGTAGCCACACCGATTGGCAACAAGGATGAGATAACTTTGCGTGCTTTGCAAGTGCTGAGGACGGTGGAAAGAATTTATTGTGAGGACACGAGCCGTAGTGGGGTGCTTTTGCAACTGCACGGAGTGCGGACGCCGCTTTATCGCTATGACAAGTTTAGTGAGTCCAAAAAAATGAATGAGATTGTGGACAGGGTGCGAGGTGGTGCGGAGATTGCACTGATAAGCGATGCGGGTATGCCCCTCATCTCTGACCCTGGGGCAAGGCTTGTGGCAGCCTTACAAAAAGAGGGGTTGCCCTACACTGTGGTGAGCGGTGCGTGTGCACTGGTCAATGCCGTGGTTGCAAGCGGGCTTGATACTGAGAGGTTTTTTATGGTTGGGTTTTTGCCTGCCAAAAACAAGGATAGGGATGCCTTGCTTTTGCAAATCAAAGACCTGCACGCCACGCTCGTTTTTTATGTGCCACCCCACGATATTTTGGAGTACTTGGCGTATTTGTATGACAAGTTGGGGGCACGGCAGGTGGCTTTGTGTAGAGAGTTGACCAAGATGTATGAGCAAGTCGTGAGATTTGCTTTGGGGGCGGTGCCCGACTTTGTGCAAAAAGGTGAGATGGTGCTTTGTGTAGAGGGCAAGCCAAATGTCGTAGAGCAACTCAGCGAGCAAGAAATCATTGAGCAAGTGAGACAATTGGTGCAAGAGGGTGTGGACAAAAAAGAGGCAATCAAGCAAGTTGCACAAAAACAAAAGATGCAAAAGAGTGTGGTGTACAATTTGTATGAGCAAACCAAGTGAATGAGTAGCCAAAAGGGAGCAAAAATATGAGTTTGAAACTGAGTAATGTGACAAGAATCTATGAGGGCAAAACAAGCGAGCAGACCGTGCGTGCTTTGGACCATGTATCCGTTGATTTTGGGGATACAGGGTTGGTTTTTTTGCTTGGGCGAAGTGGCTCTGGCAAGTCCACAATGCTCAACAGCATTGGCGGCTTGGATGAGATAACGAGCGGCAGCATTGTTTTCAAAGACAAAGATATCAGGGATTTTAGGGGTGATGATTTTGATAGTTATCGCAATACCTATGTAGGGTTTATTTTTCAAGATTACAATATTTTGGATGAGTTTACGGTCTCCAAAAATATTGCACTGGCATTGGAATTGCAGGGCAAAAAAGCGACCGATGCTGTGATAGAGGGCATTCTTGACAAGGTAGATTTGGCGGGGCTTGGAGACCGCAAACCCAACCAATTGTCGGGCGGGCAAAAGCAAAGAGTTGCCATTGCAAGGGCGTTGATAAAAGAGCCTGAGATTATTATGGCGGATGAGCCGACGGGGGCACTTGACAGCCGCACGGGGCATATGGTTTTTGAGACGCTTGCCAAATTGGGCAAAGAGCGTCTGGTTATTGTGGTGTCACACGATAGGGGTTTTGCGGAGCAATATGGTGACCGCATCATTGAGATGGCGGATGGCAAAGTGATATCCGATGTCGTCAAGCGAAAAATACAAGGGGAGGTGGTTGCTAGCAATGTGGTGACCTCAGGTGATGCACTCCTCATTAAGCCCGGCGTAGAGTTGAGCAAAGAAGATGAGAGCGTGGTGCTTGCCTTTGTCAAAAAACGAGCGGGCAAAGGACTTGTTGTGTCGGGCGATGGGGACATCAATGACAAAATCAAAAGGCTTGCCAAAATGGATGACAATGGCGGGAGAGAGTACTTTGATACCACGCAAGAACAAGACACCAAGCCCAAGAGAGAGCAGACACAGTTTAGACCCATCAAATCAAAGTTTAGGTACGGAGACAGTCTCAAAATGGGATTGTCGGGACTTGCCAAGAAAAAAATAAGATTGGTTTTTACCATTTTGTTGGCGTCGCTTGCACTCACTTTTTTTGCAATTGCAGATGCAGCGGGTAGTTTTGACAAAGTCAAGAGTATGTATGACAGTGTGAGGGCGAGTGGCAATCAGACCCTTGCGATTAGTACAGATTATACCGTGATTGGGAGTGGGTACGGTTTGCCCATCAAAACAAGAGAGTCCACTTTGACGGATTTGCGTGAGGAATACCCTGGAATGTCCTTTGTGACGGGTTATGATATTCCTTTTGGTGTGACCTACAAAAAGACGGCGGAGGTGAGCGGGGCGGCTGGGTACTATCCGTACAGTATGAATCAGTCCTTCTTTTTGACGCCTGGTGAGTACCAACAGTTTGGGCTCTCTTTGTTGGCGGGTAACTATCCGCAAAGTCAAAATCAAATTGTGATATCGGACTATATGGCGGATTGCTTTGTGGACTTGGGGCTCAAAACGGGCAATCCCAATGATAGCACTACGCAACAAGAGTATGATATCGCAGGGTACCAAGACTTGTTGGGCAAACCTTTGCCGTACAGTAGCAATGGGAGGTTTGTCAAGGACTATGAGATTGTGGGCGTGGTGGATACTCGGTTTGACTTTGCGTATTTTGCACCGCTCAAAGAGGAGGGGAGTGGGTACGATTTGTCAGGATATTTGCTGTCCAATCAGTTGGTAGATTTGGTCAATTTTGGATTTGCTGGCGGTGCTTTTTTTGCGAGTGATGAGCCGTTGTTGCGTGAGAGTTTGGAGATGCGACCCACCTCGTTGAACGGTTTTGGGTATGGGCTCCCAGGCGGTGGCAATGCGGGCTTTGGACTGAGAGTTTCGTCCATTGCCATAGACAAAAATGTGTCCGAAGGGATTTTGCGGTTTGATGGCGGGCAAGAACTTGGCAAGCAAGATATTGTCATAGAGGCCAATGATTTTTCGGCAGCGATGGGGCAGGCCGTGTTTGGTCAAGAGATAGAGTTTTTGGGCAAACCTATCAATTTTGCTTTTCACGATTTTTATTGGCAAGGGAGAACGACGGATGACACGCAAGCATCGTGGATAGAGGTCCCGGTGATGGGCGTGAGTGGTTCTTATTATGATGAGGAGGGGGTGCGGACAGATTTTGCGTATGCCTTGCAAGAGGTGGGCGCCTATTTGTCTGAGATATCCAAAGCGGAGAGCCTCAATATTGGCGTGGTTGGTTTTTATGACGGGGAGGGTGGAATTCACAAAGAGCCGGAGTGCTATGAGCCCATTGAGGATGGACTGGGTGGAACCAACTATGATTGGGGCACCGTGATAGAAGAATGCAGGCTGATAGGTCAGGCACAAGTGGCAAAGGCTATGCAAAGCAGCGTGCAAGCGGTGGGCGTTGCCTTGGAGACAATGGGTGTGGACTTGTCCATACCAGAGATTGCCTTGCCCAACGATTTGCAAGGCAATGCACAGGATACAGGTAGATTGCAGTTGGCAGGCATTTTGGTGGAGCCGTTGTTGACGGGGGTTGTAGGTGGAGGTGTGTACAAAGATTGTATCACGGTCTCTGGGCAACTTGTGGAGAGCATTCCCGTTTTGGACGACTTGTTGGCGTATAGACCCTACAATGCGGTGCTCACGCAGTTGGGGACAAGTAGAGCCAATGACCACAGGTTGCTTGCTAGACTGATGAACTATCGTGCTTTTGGGGAGCATCAAGTGTTGCACAATCAATACAGCAGCACCTACCAAAGTTTTGCTCAAATGATTGAGACCGTTGCCACCATCTTTTTGTATTTGGGGCTCGGCTTTGCGGTGTTTGCGGCTTTGTTGATATCCAATTTTATTTCGCTCACGGTCACGAGCAAGAAAAAAGAGATAGGGATATTGCGTGCCATTGGAGCCAAACGAGGAGATGTGTACAAAATCTTTTTTAACGAATCTTTGGCAATCGGTATCATCAACTTTTTGGTGGCAAGTTTGTTTGGGTTTGTGGCGGTGACGGCGTTGGGGATTTATATTGCGGGAGCGATTGGGATGAAACTTGTTTTGCTCAAAATGGGCTTGCGACAGTTTGGACTGGTGCTTTTGATAAGCCTTGCTGTGGTCACGCTTGCATCCCTTTGGCCCACACTCAAAATCAGCAAACTCAAACCGTTGGATGCGATTCAAGACCGAAAATGACAAAAAGGAAAAAACAATACAAAACAAAAATTTGCAAATGTCTTTGATTTGCTTGATTTGTGTGGCAAAGTGTGATATAATGTAATGTACAAGAGTACATTATATCACACTTGTTTTTTTTGAATGTTTATATTGGTGATAGGTTGACTATACTATGGTAGACAAAGACACGGTGAGGTATATGCGGACAAGTGTCTCTTGTGGACAAAAGAGAATGGGAGACGAGCAATGCGTTGCTTGTCAAAAAGTAGAATAAAAGAAAACCGCAAAAGCATTGCAAGATTGCGATGGGATTGGTCGCAAAAAAATTTTAGAGTGCTGTGCGGAATCAAGGAGTGCATTTGAAATCTTCAAGAAAAAATTGGGTGATTATTGTTGTCTTGGTGCTGGTGATTGCATTGATAGCCGTCTTTTCTATTTTTAGTGGTGAAAAGACAAAGGATATGGATTATTCCACCTTTCAGGTCAATGTATTGGCGGGCAATGTTGACCAAGCTAGCATAGCCAACGATACAATGTATGTGCAAATCAAAGGCGACAAAACGGTCTACAAAGTGTTTGTGCGAGACATTGATGTGCTGTCTTTTGTGGGCACATACAACAAAGAAGTGAATGACGCCGTTTATCAACAGGCCTATGACAAGGCGTATGCTGAGGAACTTGCCAAGTTTGGGATTGATGTCAATGACCCAGACTCGTTGGCGACTGCCACACAAGACCAATTGGATGCGGCAACGCAACAAGCCGAGGCTGCGGGCAACAAAGCGAGGCAAAGTGCTCCGGTTGTCAAGGTCACGCTCAACGATAGATACAAGGCGTCTTTTTGGGATTACTTTATTCAGTTTCTCCCCATCCTTTTGATGATTGTGGTTGCTGTCTTTTTGGTGAGAGTGATGATGAAATCCAATGGCGGGGCAATGTCATTTGGAAAGACCGATACGCACAACGCACAAAACAGCAAGGTCAGATTTGGTGATGTGGCGGGTGCTGATGAGGAGAAGGAGGAACTCAAAGAAATTGTTGAGTTTCTCAAAGCCCCAGGAAAGTTTACCGCAGTGGGTGCAAGGATACCCAAGGGTGTGCTTTTGGTGGGTCCTCCTGGTACGGGAAAAACGCTTTTTGCAAAAGCGGTCGCTGGCGAGGCAGGTGTGCCTTTCTTTGCCATCTCTGGTAGTGACTTTGTGGAGATGTTTGTGGGCGTGGGTGCAAGCAGGGTGCGTGATTTGTTTGAAAAAGCAAAGAAGAATATGCCTTGTATTATTTTTATTGATGAGATTGATGCGGTGGGTCGCCAAAGGGGTGCAGGACTTGGAGGCGGACACGATGAGAGAGAGCAAACGCTCAACCAGTTGCTTGTGCACATGGATGGGTTTGTTGCCAACGAGGGTATCATTGTGATGGCTGCCACCAATAGGGCGGATATCCTTGACCCAGCACTTTTGAGACCGGGCAGATTTGATAGACAAATCTATGTCAACAAACCAGATGTCAAAGGTAGAGAGGCGATATTCAAAATACACTCTCGCAACAAACCCCTTGAAAAAGAGGTTGAATTCAAAACGCTTGCAAGGTTGACCAGCGGGTTTAGTGGTGCGGATATTGAGAACCTACTCAACGAGGCGGCTATCTTGTGTGCGAGAGATGGCAGACAAAAAATCACGAGCAAAGATGTCTACGAAGGCATCAACAAAGTTGTGTTGGGTCCACAAAAAAAGTCAAGACTTGTGACAGAGGTGGACAAACGCAATACCGCCTATCACGAAGCAGGACACGCCATTGTGGCACGGAGTTTGCAAGGGTGTGACCCTGTGCACGAGGTCAGTATCATTCCTCGTGGGCAAGCGGCTGGGTATACAATGATGAGACCCGACAACGATGACAATGGGTACACGGTTGGCAAACTCACGGCAATGCTTGCAATGACGATGGGCGGCAGAGCGGCAGAGGAGATTGTGATTCACGACTTTTCGGCGGGGGCTGCGGGAGATATCAAGAGTGTGACCAGTATTGCACGCAAGATGGTGACCGAATGGGGTATGTCTAGTGAGATTGGGCCAATGTTTTTGGGTGGCGAGGGCGAAGTGTTCTTGGGCAAGAGTTATGGCTCTCACTCCAACACGAGTGAGCAAATGACCGCCAAGATTGATGCAGAGGTCAAAAAATTGATTGATACCGCACACCAAAAGGCACTAGAAGTCTTGACAGAGAAAAGACAGATTATGGACAATATGGCGAGAGTTTTGGTGGAGAGAGAGACCATCTATGCGGAGGAGGTGTCTATGTTGATGGATGGCAAATCCGTAGCGGAGGTGCTTGCCAGCATTGATGCAAAGGGTGCCACCAAAGACAAAGATAGAGAACAAGTGCAAAAAATTGAAACCGTGGAGATTGTGACGGACAACACACAAGACAATCCATAAAAAAATCAACGAAAAAAGAGGACAAAAAAATGTTTTCAAAAAAGAATATCCCCATCCTGATTGTGAGTGCGGTGCTTGTGGCACTTTTGGCTGCCATCATTGCATTGAGTTTTGTGTCTTCTGTGTGGCTCAAAGATAGGAATGATTTTGAGTACGCCAATGTGTATGAGGCGTCTAGCACCACGGCGTACAAGCAAGTGGGCAGGAACACGGAGGGAAACCAAAAAAAGCAATATGACCAACTGGTGGATAGTTTTGCCAAGACAAGGTTTAGCATTATGCAAGGCATTCTAGAAGGCAGGTGGACAACGAGTCCCCGCTACTTGACGCAAACCAATGATGATGGAGTAGTTGAAAAATACCAAGCAAAAAAATCAGAGGTCACCAACTACCAAGCAGCCCAAGGGCAATATCTTTTGGAACTCAACTATGGCTTGGGCTCACAAAGAACGCTCCAAATCCCCAACATCCGTGAGGATAGGGCGGAGCACGGTGCCAATGACACCATCACCTATGACACATTGTTGTTTGCCATTGGCGACAGCAACGGAGAAGTTGCTGAGGTCAAAGTCTATGCCTATGAGTATGATTATTTTATGGGCAGTCCGATTGACCTAGAAGACCGCTATGTGACCCCGTTTTATATCTATATCCAAACGACGCCTCTCTACAAGGCGGTCAAAGATATTGCCAAAGGCGAAGTTCTCTAAGTATTTTTAAAAAAGCATTGATAAATTTGCAATCGCAAAAAAAACCGTGTGTGACAAACACAAAGCAATTTTCAAAGCCAAAAAGCGTGCCAGCAATGGTACGCTTTTTTGTTTTTCTTGTGTGCAAGTCTTTGGGTATTGTGTGGGGGCAGTATCTCCCATAGGTCGTTGGGCTGTGTAGTTTTGCTTGTGCATACAGTGCCTTTTGTTTGACATAAAAGGCAAATCGTGGTACAATGGTATTGTATAAATTTACAAAAATCAAAAAACACAATAGGGGGTAGGCAATAGTGGTACAAAAAGGGAGTAGATTCTGCAAAGCGTTGCTTGCGTGTTGTTTGGCACTGGTGTTGACAATGGGCGTGTGTGCGTCCTTGCTTGTCAGCCTACAAAAAACGAACTTGCAAACGGTTGCAAACCGTGCTTTGGATGCAAGAGCGGGCACACGCAAAAGTGGTGATGAGGGCTTGCAAGGTATCTCGGCCTATGGGCAAGATTGGGGCAAGGAGGGCGTGTCGCCAGAGGATGCCAAGCGGGCAGTCAACCTCTCAACAGATGACCAAACATTGCGTGTCAGTGAAGATGCGTATGAGGCAGAGATAACCAAAACGGTGGTCAATCCAAATAGATTGACAAAAAGTGCAGTTGCAAGGCAAGATGATGTTCAAGCACCAAAAGAGCGGCAACAATCCATTCAATCTACGGTAAATTGTGGAGACCAAGTTGAGACACCCAGGGGCTGGGCCTTTGCACAAGGGACACTCCAATTTGAACTGAGCAATGGAGAGATGCAACCGCTCAAATATACCAGGGTGGAACTTTGGGATGAGAACAAAATTTTGCCAAATTGGCTGATTGCGGAGACCTATACTGACCGTTATGGAGGGTACTCCTTTGTCTTTGAAAGTGAGCAAGATTTGTTGATTGATACAGGGGCTGATATATTTATTATGATTTATGCCGAAAGTTCCACCATCAAAGTGAGTGGTATTTTGGAAAACCTATTGACAACCTATGCGGTATATACCGAGACCATCTACAACATAGATGCTGGAAAAACTTATACAATCAATGCAAGGGTGAGTTATGCAAAAAAGCAATCTGAGGCTGACCCCATAGTGGAAGATATGTGGCACAATGCTTTTTATGTAGAGCAAGGTATGCTGGTGGGTGAAAGATTTGCTATACAAGTAGAGGGGGTGCATCCACAAAAAAGTAAACTCAAAGTACTGTATCCGTTTGACTATGGCAGCACATCTTTTTGCTATGGGCACAAAGATGTGGCAACGATTTTGTGGGCACTCAAAGAGACGCTCAAACAATTGTTTCCATCCTTGTGGCTGGCTTTGGAGGCTGCCAATGCTTTGGGTATTATTGATACAGATAATATCAATGGGATAGCAGGTATCAACAAAGATAAATTTGATCAATGGGACACGCTCACGCACGAATATGGTCACTATGTAGAGGGGCAAAGTGGCAATTATGGGATTGGATTATTTGATTTGATAAAGCACAGCAAAGAATTTGGGCATTTTTCAGAGCAAGACCATTTTGTAGATAAGACAGACAAAACTTTTGCAATGAAACTTGCTTGGTCAGAGGCGTGGGCAACTGCATTTGCATTTATTGCACAGGATTTCAACAAGAATGAGTACACAAATGTACCGGATGCAGGGGATACCAAGTATAGTGATTCGGTGATGAGAATTGGTAGTGGAGAAGAAGACACGTTTGTTGATAATTATGAGGACTACACTTTTGTGGGGCAATATACTAATTATTATGGGAAAAAGTCAAGCAGTGGCGAATCGCAAGAAGACGCCACCATTGCAGCCCTTTGGGATTTGTTTGATGGCGGGGTGGAGCAATTTGACCATTTGGAGTTGGGGTATTGGGCTTGGTGGAGGGTTACGGCTGAGGGGGCTTTTCAAGTTTACAAGGGCATTTTTACTTGGACGGATTTTATTTACAATTTTCAGGTATGGTATCCAAAGCAAGATTATTTGCTTGGAGAAATATTGTCGGCACATCAAATTGCCCCTGGGAATCTAAGTGTGCCCCAAAACTCGGTATGGTATGACTCACCGCCTACGCTGACTTTTGATAGAGGTGGGAGTTATTACAATGGCAATTCGTTTTTTATGCTTGTGGTTTACAACTATAAATACGAAAAAGTGTATGCGTCTAGTATGGGGACATTGCCACCCCAAGAGGATGGGGATAGGAAAATTGTTTTTCCCATAGAGTTTGAGGAGTGGGGATATATTTCAAGGTTGATTGGACAAGACCGTAGGGGATTTTTGGCGGTGGAGGGATACTGCGATACCGCACTGCCCATTAGTGGTGGGTTTATTTCACAATGTGTGCAAGTCAATATTGGGCAAAAGTATCTCAATTTGCGTACGGAGGGTTATGTAGAAGAGTTTGCAGATATCAAAGCGGGCGGATATTGCGAATACAATCTCAAATTTGACACGCCAGGTGCACGGACAATTCAAACCTTTGGTGCACTGGACACGCAGTTGACGCTACTGGCAAATAATGGAGATATTTTGTTGCAAAATGATGAGAGTGGGGATGGGCACAATGCCTTTTTGTCCTATGAGTTTGTGGCGGATGTAGAGTATCGTGTGAGAGTGGAGTTGTTTGATTTGTCGGGCAGCGGTCGTGCAAAAATAGTGATGACCCCCAATATGGCGTTCTATGCTTATACAGGGATTCAATTGTTGAATTATAGAGGGTTCTATATAGAAGGGGTGCAACTCTCGCTAGGGCGAGCCATTTTGTACAGGGTCAGGCTTGCCGCAGATGGAGTAGTAGATTTGCGTGTGGAGACCGATTTGGGAATAATGGTCTATTGGATAGACCCACGCAGTGTGGAACGGACAACGAGCAATCCAAACGCAGACAATACAATATCCTATGGTGATGGCACCCAAGCGAGAATCAACAAGATGGTACAAAGTGGCGTAGAGTATTTTGTGGTTGTCACCGCATATAATGTACAAACAACGACAGGGTTTTACAACCTTGGATTGTACTAGGGGGTTATATGTGCAAGAAAAGTATATGGTTGGTATTGAGAGTCGTGATAGCAACAGTTTCCTTATTGTTGCTCAGTGTTGTATTGATGGGGTGTTTGGGGAGTAATAGTAATAAAAGTCTTATTATTGATAATGGTGAGAGCCCATTGCCTATGAGAATGGAATTTGATAAAAAGGAGCAAGCAATAGATGATGTAAAGACGAAAGTCTCATTTGGGCAGATGTATTCTGCTGCAGATTGGCGGAGGGGACTGCCTACATCCATACAATCAACTAGTGAGGAAAAGAGTCTTAGGGTTGAGCCGAAAAGTTTTTCTATCATCATATTTTATTTGAGTCCACTAGAAATGAAGGAGTTGAAAGATATTGTGGTAGATGAGTTCAGTGAGAACAAAGATTTTTTTGTGTTGAAAGGAGTTGCACCAGGCGAATTTTTAACAAATGATTACAAAGTGGAAAAACAAAACGAGTTTTTATGGTTTTCTAAACTGTCATACAATCATTCAGAAACTTTGGCGTTTCCAAAGGAGATTTTTGAAAAGGGCTCGGATTATTATGATGGATGGCTTTCACTGTGTGCCGTGCTGACACCTGTGTACGAATATCAAGGGCAGTATTTTTTTGTGCCAATATTTGACAAAATTGCACGCATTCGGTATAATGAAAGTAGTGAGGGCAAGGTGCAAATATGGTAGTAGATTTGCGTGTAGAGACAGATTTGGGTATGATGGTTTATTTGATAGACCCACGCAGCGTGGAACGGACAACAAGCAATCCAAACGCCGATAATACAATGGCCTATGGTGACGGCACCCAAGCAAAAATCAACAAGACGATTGATAGTGGGATAGAGTATTTTGTGGTGGTGGCCGCATATAATGTACAAACAACGACAGGGTTTTACAACCTTGGGTTGCACTAGGGGGTTGTATGTGGTCAAAGAAAAGGTATGGGACTTTCAGAATGATGGTCGTGTTATTGTGCTTTCTTATGGTCGGTACAAGTTTGGCAGGCTGTGCAAAACAAGATAGTAATTTGAGGAGTAATTCCATTTTTGCATAGGGTGATACATCCTATGCGTTACCTATTTATTGGGATGTTAGGTGTGGTGAATATGATGTTGAGGAGGTGAAAATAGGTTTTTCTTTTGGTTTGTTTGATGCCTACTTTTCTAATGGATTGGGTGGCGTGTCTCCACCCAATGTGGGTGCATAGAGGAGATGGGACGGCGAAGCGTTGACATAGGAGTGGATTAAACCACAACGCATTGCCCTATATGTTAGTAATGGGGCAAAAAACCCTGATTTTAATTTTGGATATTACAGTGTCGTGGAGGACTATAAAAGTGTGCCTGGGTGGAGTTTGATAAAAGATATCTCAGCAGAAGATTACTTGACAGATAAGTATAGGGTAACAAAGCGGGGTTGGTGGATTTTCAAGCAAAAGCAGTTTCATAATTATGAGAAAATTGCGATACCAAAGGAAACATTGGAGGTCACAAAAGCAAATGAGGGAAGCGAAGTTTTGAAGTTCTGTCTTATTTTTGTGTATGCGTACAACAATCAATATTTTTATGCAGACATAAGGCCAACGAAATTTGATATAGAATACAAATGGTTGAATAATGGAAAAGTACAATTTTAGGGCAAGCAAGATACTTGAAAGCATAGATTGCAAATGTTTGGTGTGACGACGGGCTTTGCTGGGCTTGGGTTATCTTGTGCAAATATAAATGATTGCTGATAGAAATAGGGGAGTGCAGGTTCTTCTATTTTTTATTTTGTGGGGCTTGTGGTTTTTGGGTGTGTCAACTTGCTTGCTTTGTTTTGGTTTGTATGGTATAATAGTCAGTAGGGAAAAATACAATTTGTTATCACAAAGCAAAGAAAAGTGACCGTGAGACCAAAAGTGCTGTGGCAATCAAGGCGTTGTGTCGTGGGCAGTGTGCATCTATGCAGGCAATGCCGTTGTAGATGTGGCTAGCAAGATGGTTGAAAACGGTCAGTTGCGTGGTGTTTTGGTTGGATGATGTTTTTTGAAATCAATGTACAAAATCATTGGAGGGAATATGAAAAAAATTGGTGTTTTGACGAGCGGTGGAGATGCGCCGGGGATGAATGCGGCGATTAGAGCGGTGGCAAGAGCGGGGTATCACTATGGGGTCAAGGTGTATGGGATTGAACGGGGGTATCAAGGTTTGCTGGATGAGCAGATTTTGGGGATTGACCAGCGGTCGGTATCCAATGTTTTGCAACGGGGCGGTACGATGCTCAGGAGTGCAAGGTGCTTGGCTTTCAAACAACCTGAGGTGCGTGCCAAAGCGGTCAAGATACTCAAAAAGCACGGCATTGAGGGATTGATTGTGATTGGGGGAGATGGCTCCTTTATGGGTGCAAAACTGCTCTCTGAATTGGGTGTGCCCACGGTGGGTATCCCAGGCACGATTGACAATGACTTGGCGTACACGGATTATACTTTGGGATTTGATACCGCTTGCAACACCATCTTGGATGCAATCAATAAAGTGCGTGATACGATGGACAGCCACGAGAGAGTCAACATTATGGAGGTGATGGGGCGTGATTGTGGAGACCTTGCGTTGCACGCAGGCTTGGCGGGTGGTGCACAAGCCATTGTGGTACCCGAACAACCAATGACTCCCAAGCAAGTGCTCGCAAAGATAATGGAAGGCAAGGCAAGCGGCAAGCGGAGTTCTATTGTTGTGCTCTCTGAGGGTGCGGGCAAAGCGGAGAGCCTTGCCAAAGAGATAGCAAGTATGGAGCCAGCACTTGATGTGCGGAGTACGGTGCTTGGGCATATTCAAAGAGGCGGTGCACCTTCTATGTTGGATAGGAGACTGGGTACCTTGTTTGGAGAACACGCTGTCAAACTCTTGACCCAAGGTATTGGCAACCGTATTGTGGGCATCAAGGACAACAAAATTTTTGATGTGGATATTGTAGAGGGACTCTCTATCAAAAGACACTTTGACAAAGAAATGTATGACATTGCTAATATGATGGCAAAATAATGCGGTGTGATTGTTTTGAATGAGAGGGCGTTGTTTTGTGCTTTGTTTTTGCACATATGGATTGTATAGGTAGAGCCGTAGCAAATATGGATGTGTACGAAAAGAAAATGTGTTGGTTGTATAAAGCAAAGTGGGACAGGGCTTGTCCAAGTAGTTGACCAAATTGTTGGGTTGTCTGTTTGCAATACACATACAAGGTAGACTAGCAAAGAAAAAGAAAGACCGTAAAATCGCATCAAAATTTTGCGGCAAAGCCACGCCTTTGCCCGTCAAAAATTTTGCGTTTGGTGCGGTACGAGAGTATGTGATACGGTAGTTGGATAAAATATGAGATTGGAAGCAAAAATACACACCATACGGTTTCGCAATGACGAAAACGGTTACAGTGTCCTCACTCGCAAAATGCCGAGTGGGGAATTGCAAACCATTGTGGGTGTTTTTCCGCCTGTGCATATTGGGCAAGAGATTGTGGTGGAAGGGGAGTTTATCATAGACCCCAAGTTTGGGACGCAGTTCAAAGTAGCCAATATCATCAGTCTCAAATTGAGTGACAAAGACAGTATCCAGCGATTTTTGGCGAGCGGCGTGGTGCCAGGGATTGGGGATGTGATTGCCAAAAGGATTGTGGACGCCTTTGGGTCTAATACTTTTTATATCATAGAAAAAGACCCAAAAAAACTTGCACAAATCCAGGGGATTAGTGCAGACAAAGCGAACAAGATATCTAGGAGTTATATTGAGACCAAGGATATGCAGGCGGCGGTGATGTTTTTGCAGGGGTTGGAGATTGGTATCAAATTGGCAATCAAAATCTATGCAAAGTACGGCAAAGATACGGTGGAGATGGTTTCCAAAAATCCATACAAGTTGGTAGAAGATATTGAGGGTGTGGGATTTTTGACGGCGGACCGCATTGCTTTGGGAGAGGGGTTTGACCTCAATAGTGATTTTAGGGTCAGGGCGGGCGTTTTGCACATTTTGATGACCAGTGCGGATGGTGAGGGCAACACCTATTTGCCTTATGATGCGTGCGTCTCCAAAACATTGGAACTATTGCAAGGTGGACAGACCGAACAGGTGGAGGGATGTGTCCAATCGCTTGTGCTTGACAACAAACTCAAATTGCTTGACAATGAAGAGATTGGTCAGTGCGTGATGCATATGCGCCATTTTTTTGCAGAGAAGGAAGTAGCCACACGGTTGCTGTCTTTGTGTGAGACCGCCAATAGGATGACCTATGAACATAGTTTTGTGGTAGAGGAGTTTGAGAGAGAGCACGGGTTGCAATTGCATACCAAGCAAAAAGATGCCATTGAGATGGCGGTATCTAGTGGGGTATGCGTGATTACGGGGGGTCCAGGTACGGGCAAAACCACCATCATCAAATGCATACTCAAAACGCTGTCTACGCTAGGGCAAAACATTGTATTGTTGGCACCCACGGGGCGTGCTGCCAAAAGATTGGCGGAGAGTACGGGCAAAGAGGCGAGCACGATACACAGATATTTGATGAGACAAGAGGGCGACAACAAGGTTTGTGCCGATGTCATTGTTGTGGATGAGGTCTCTATGGTGGATATCTTTTTGATGCGTAACTTGCTCAAAGATATTGCAGATGGCACCAAAATTGTGCTGGTGGGAGACAAGGACCAGTTGCCGTCGGTGGGTGCGGGCAATGTGTTGGGAGATGTCCTCAAAAGCGGCGTGGTGCCCATTGCTTGTCTTGAATTTGTGTACAGGCAAGGCAAACAAAGTATGATTGCGCTCAATGCACACAAAATCAATCAAGGGAAAAACCCAGACCTTGCGAGCACAGACAATGACTTTTTTTATAAACGGTGCAAAGGTGCAGAGATTGCACCCACACTCTTGGAGTTGGTGACCAAGCGTTTGCCCAAGTTTTTGGACACGCAAGCAAGCAAAATCCAAGTGCTTGCCGCTATGAAAAATGGACCAGCGGGCACCATCTCACTCAATAGGACGCTCCAAGAGTTGATAAACCCCTACAAGGGTGGTCAACAAATCATTGACAAAGAGTATACTTTTCGGGTTGGTGACAAGGTCATGCACATACAAAACAATTACAACCTCAAATGGACAAAGTTTGGAGTGGGTGTGTATGAGGAGGGGCAGGGTGTTTTTAATGGTGATATGGGAACCATTGAAGATATCAAGGGCTCTGAGGTCACCGTTTTGTTTGACGATGGCAAAGGTGCAACTTATACCAACGAAGAACGGGGTCAATTGGTGCTCAGTTATGCCATTACCATACACAAAAGTCAAGGCAGTGAGTTTGAGTTTGTGGTCATACCCATTGTGGGGGGTGCACCCACAATGATGACACGCAATCTCTTGTATACCGGCATCACAAGGGCAAAAAAAATGCTGGTGCTTGTGGGCGATGAGGGTAGTATTGAGCGAATGGTCAAAAACAACTATATTGCTATGAGATATAGTTTGTTGTGGTACTTCCTCAAATCTGGGCAAAGTGCCTTTGTTCTGGGGAAAACGCACGGAGACAACGGCGTGCAAAATGCGTCTGAAACCAAAAGATGATGACAAGCTTGTGCACATAAATTGTGGATAACTTTGTGGATAAGTGAATAAGTGTACAAATTGTGAATGCTTTTTGTGCAAAATAAGACAAAAAACAGCGTGTTTGACAAGGAAAATGCACGGGTCAAAGGGGGTGTGATGATGAATATTGCAATCTTTGGGGGTACGATGGACCCTTTTCATTGTGGGCATTTGCAAATAGTGGAGCACCTTTGTGACTTGTTTGACCTAGTGTTGTTGGTGCCAAACAATGTGTCGCCTTTCAAGGGAGAGGAACTCCTTGTGGACAAAGAGATCAGGTACCAAATGCTTTGTTTGCAAGTGGAGCGTATGAGGGCACAAAATGCACAAAGGGGTGACAAGATATGCATTGAGCGGTGTGAGATGGATAGAGAGCCACCAAGTTATACCATTGATACCCTTTTGTATCTCAAAAAAAAGCATCCAAAGGATGGGTTGTATTTGTGTTTGGGTAGCGATGCGTATGAGGGCTTTGCGGGGTGGAAGGATAGTCAAAAAATTTTGGAGTTGTGCAACCTTTTGCTTGTGCCAAGACAGGGCGCAAGCGTGGACTGCGAGGGCGTGCCGGTTTTTGAGGGCGGCCATCAAAAATTGTCCAAGTTGGGCGTGCCTATTTTGCAAGTGTCATCTAGTGAGGCAAGGGTAGATATTGCGTTTGGGTGTTTTGACAAGTTGCCGCCTGTGATAGCAAAGAGTATCCAAGAACAAAATTTGTATGCGGACTATGCGGGTATAGTCAAGCAATATCCATCCTATGGACTGAGTGAGGGGCGGATTGGACATATCCATAGAGTGGCACAAACGGCGTTGCAGATTGCACTCAATGTGCACGGAGTGGTCAGACACAAAGTGGTGATGGCGGCTTTGCTCCACGATATTGCCAAACGGACGCCGCAAGCACAGATTGTTTTGACAAAGCAACAAGAAAAATTTTTGCTTGCGTTGTCTCCCAATATTGTGCACGCATTTTTGGGTGCAGAGATTGCACAGCAAAAGTTTGGGGTGAGTGATTTGGATGTCTTGAATGCAATCAGACATCACACTACGGGCAGGGCGGAAATGTCTGATCTGGAAAAAATCATCTACCTTGCGGATATGGTGGAGCCAAGGCGAACAATGCCAGGTGTTGAGAGCGTGAGAGACTTGGCTCTCAATGGGAGATTGGATGAGGCAATGTGTATAGGGCTTGGGCAAACCATAGACAATTTGCGGATGCGTGGGGAAAAGATAGATGCAAGAACAACGCAAGCCTATGCGCATTTTCAAAGGTTGACGCAAGCAAAATAAAAAATAATAACAGCAAAAAAGGGAAAAATAAAGATATGAAAGAGACAGACAAACAAGACAAAGCAAAGGCTAGCAAGCCAAAAGCAACGACGCCCAAAGTGACAAAGGCTGTCAAAGAAACCAAAGCAAAAACAGCCACCCCAAAAGTGACAAAACCCAAAGCGGATAAAGTTGCCAAAGAAACCAAAGCAAAAGTGGTGGGTGGATCCAAAACAAAAGCCGCAGAGCCCAAAGAAAAAAAAGTGTCCGTAGCAAAGCCAAAAAGCACGGAGAAGGTACCCAAAAAGGCGGTCAGCAAAACGACCAAAGCGGTCAAAAAACCGGTTGAGAACCAATCCCAAGATTGGATGGAGCAATTTTTGCGTGAGGACATTGTGGGCAATTTGACTGCGGACAAAGAGGTCACCGCTCCCAAACTTGTCTTGGACAGAAAACCCAATGAGCAAGAGATAGTGGAAATTGTGGCTAGGTTTTTGACCAGCAAAAAAGCGGAGGATGTCATCAGCATTGCTGTGGCTAGCAAGACCACCATTGCAGATTATTTTGTGATAGCAAGTAGCAAAAACATTGTGCATAGCAGGAGCCTAGCCGAGGGATTGGATGAGGTGCTCAGCAAAGAGTATGGCATTGAACCACTCCGCCGAGATGGCGTGAGTGAGGGCAAATGGGTGGCACTTGATTATTCGGCGGTGATTGTGCATATCTTTGAAAAAGAAATGAGAGAGTATTTCAAGTTGGAACAATTGTGGGCAAATGACAATAATGTTGAGCAGTATGAGTAGTGGGCGCGCAAGCATTGGCTTGGATATGATAAGGATTCTCCAAAGCGGGAGGAGTGAGACTTTGGATGCGTGTATGTTTTTTGTCACGCAGTTTGGGGGTGCACTTTTTTTTGTTTTGATGGCGGGTGGTGTGTTGTATACGGTGGGCAAAAAACAGGCCTATTTGTTTTGCTTGTCGTATTTGCTTGGGCTTGCGTGCATTGGTGGACTCAAAGCGGGTATCCACAGACAGAGACCTTTTGAAGTGGGGGCACTCAGTATTGGAGACAAGACTACGGGGTACTCAATGCCCAGCGGACACGCATATAGTTCGGCAATGGTTTTTGTATCCAGTTGCAAGTTGCAAGGCGATGCCTTGGTTGGTGGGTCGGTGTTGTGGAAAAAACGGGCGGTAGTGCAAAAAACAAGTGTAGTGCTCGGTGGGGTCGTTTGTTTGTTGGTGGCACTCTCACGAATGTATTTGGGACAACATTATTTGACCGATGTGTTGGCAGGACTTGTGTTGGGTGCCTTGTTGGCGGTGGCATTGCCAAAATTGCTTGCCCTGCTTGGAGACAAGGAGGAAAACTTGGCGTATGTGCTGGTTCCCCTTGCGGTGCTTGTGAGTATGGTGGTGGGAGTGTTGTGTTTGCAACCGGTCACGAGTGCGGTGTACAAACAGTATTTGCAAATTGTCAAAATCTGTGGGGCGTGTGCCGGCTTTTTTGTAGGATATTTGTTTGAAAAAAAATGGATAGGCCACCCAGCACCTGGCACGGCACGCAAGGCTTTGGCTAGACTTGTCTTGGGTGGCGGGGTGGCTTTGGTGCTTTTTGTTGTTTTGGGGTTTTTGCCAAATCAGCCTTTGTTTGGATTTGTCAGATATTTTTGCGTGGTGTTTTGGGGGATGTGTGGTGCCTTTTGGGTTTTTGCAAAGTGCAAACTTTGAGATTCGTACTTGCGTAGGATGTGCGTACATAGGTGGCGTTTGCTTTGGTTTTTGGGCAAAGGATTTGTTTGATAAGATGGGATAAAAATACATAAAATAAAGGGTATGAAGAAAAGTTTTGATTTGAGCCAAAAAATCAAACTGATTGTGATGGTATGGGTTGTGCTTTTTGGAGGGCTGACCATTTTTGGAATCGGTGGGCACCTTTTGTTTAGTCAAGTTTTGGGGAATCCAAAAGGTGGCACGCAAAAGCCCAAGACAGACATTGTGTGCAATATTGTATACAAA